>MDTE01046426.1_pt1 | contig 47505 bp, 33 predicted proteins | sample 811231 | NCBI WGS metagenome assembly MDTE01 (sample SAMN05326651, study PRJNA326480) | marine metagenome | isolation source: seawater | place: Indian Ocean: Red Sea | collected 2010 | reverse complement strand
CGGCTCGGAGTCGCCGTTGGATACAGGTGTAGACGCTACAGCAGCCGATACCGGATCGCCGCAAGAAGATGTCGTCGAGGATACTAGCACCCCATTTATAGAGGAAACCTACAGCATCTTTGTTGGTGATTGGGACATGGGCCCTGGTGATGAAACCACGAAATGTGTGGTCAAGCGTTTATCGAATACGGAAGAGATCTGGGTGCAGGCTATTCGCACGGTTTTGAGCAAGGGCTCCCACCATATGATTGTTTATAAATCCGACGATGAAGAGGAACGTCCCGAGCCCTTTTCCTGTACGCCATTTGTGGAGACCCTTTCCGGAGGAGGGTACCCACTGATTATCACGCAGATCGCGGAAGAGACGTTGGCGTTTCCAGACGCGGTGGCTCTTCGTTTCGAGCCTGGGCAGATGATACGGATCGAGGCCCATTACCTGAATTACTATCCGGAAGACATCGTTGCCCATGGAGATGTGTATTTCGACACCATCAACGCGGATGATGTTGAGCATGAGATGGATATGTTGTTTTACGGTACCCCCGACATCGAGATCCCGCCGAATACAGTCCATCATACGCCATGGTATTTTCTAGATGTGAAAGACGGAAAGAAGGTCTTCGCGATGACTGGTCATACGCATCAGATGGGGACCAATGTAGAGGTCAAAGTCGCCACAGGTGCCGACGATGAAAACCCGGTCAGCGTCTACCCTCCAGAAGGGGAGATCTTTGATTGGGCGGAAGCACCCGTAACCCAGTTCACCCCACCCCTCAGCTTTTCGGAGGGAGAAGGGTTTTTCTATCGTTGCAGTTGGGATAATACGACAGACGAAACCCTCAAGTTCGGTGAATCAGGAACCGACGAGATGTGTTTCTTCTGGATGTACTACTATCCGTCTGATGGATATCGGATTTGCCTAAACCTGGGTAGTTATACCCAGAGGGCTACCGATCTGGGACTCTCCAATATACCGGACGATATCTGCTGTCCCGATCATGCGCTCTGCGATCTATTGCCCTTATTTATCGACGACTTCTGATCTTCGATCAGTTGTCCTGGGCACCATCTTCGATCCACTGACGTAACATCTTGATACGACATTCCGGATCGACCGGTTCTGCTGTGCCTATGGGCATAAGGGCGCCAACAGCGGGAGGGTTCGCGGTTACCTTCTCGTAAAGATAGGAATTGTCTGGGTCATTCGGGATCACCAGGATTCGACCTGGTGCTAACACCGCTTCGACGTTGATAAGATCCCCATAGGAACCATTTTCGCTCAAATCGAGTCCAGCTTCTGGGTTGTCACCACCGTGGCATGACCCGAAGGCGCAGCTCGTCTTGAAATAGGATGTCTGTAGCGAGGTAAACGTCGGTTCGACCTCACAGTTATTCTGCCCCTCGTCCAAAGGAGTGGCTAGGTCGGTGTCGCTACCGATGTCTGGGTCAGAACCGTCCGTGCCTGCACTACACGCCACCAAAAGAGCGAACCCAAGGAAGCGTACCCATGTGTGCATGGCGTTTCTCCTTACGGTGTTTTCAGATCCGCTACAGGACTTTCTTTCTGGTCTGTGTCGGTGTTGGCTGTTTGCGTCTCGTATACGTGCGGCGCATGAGTGACAAGTCCCTTGTCTACAACCTTGATTACGGGCGTCCAATATACACCGAAGACGACCGTGGGGATGACCAGAATGGTCAACATCACCTGGGCTAGACGACTCGTCGGCTGTGGCTCAGTGTCGGTGCTGGGGTCCAAGAACATCGCACGCACGATCCGGAAATAATAGAAGGCCGCAACCACCGACGTGATGATTGCTACCGTTATCATCAATAAGGTGAAGAACGTGAGTTGTTGGATTACCGCTGCGAAGAGATAGAACTTTCCAATGAAGCCAGCCAAAGGTGGCAGACCAGCCAGGGAAAACATGAAGATCGCCATAACAATAGCTGCCATCAGGTTACGTTTTCCCAGCCCCCGGAATGCGCTGATGTCTTCGCTATCAGTGGATTCCATCACAAGGGCTCCCACGAAAAATGCGCCGAAGTTCATAAATACGTAGAAAATTACGTATAAAAGAATGGCGCGGAAGCCCGGCTCCGCAAAGTTTGGGAGCATCGCGATACCCATCAAAAGGTATCCTGCGTGTGCGATACTACTATAGGCCAGAAAGCGTTTGATATTCGATTGAAGCATGGCCCCGAAGTTCCCGACCACCATGGTCGCGATAGCCATAACGCCGACGAGATGGGTAAAGGATTCTCCGAAACCTCCCATGTCACCAACACCGCTGAACCAAGTTCCGAACACTCGAATAAGCACTGCGAACCCGGCGGCCTTGGGGGCTACCGAAAAGAACGCTGTGACCGCTGTGGGAGAGCCCTCGTAGACGTCTGGTGCCCACATATGAAATGGCGCAGCAGCGATCTTGTAACCAAATCCAGCCAGGATCAACGCGACACTGAACAGGAGTGTAAAGTTGTAGGAACTGTTTGCGATGAACGTGTCACGAATAAGATAGATATCCGTTGTTCCTGTCATTCCATAGATGAGGCTCATGCCATACAGCATGAAGGCGCTGGCAGCCCCTCCATAGAGGACGTATTTCAGCGCAGCCTCACGTGAGCGTCGTTCTCTAGGCTGCATACCCGCAGCGACGTACGATAAGATACTCACAAATTCGAGGGACAGGTACACCATTAGCAGGTTGGTAGAGGCAGCCATCAACATCAGTCCCAGGGTGATGGCGATAAGAATGGTGTGGTATTCGGCGTGGGCCTTGCGATCGATATCCGAGCCCATACGGCTCATCAGGACCACGAAGAGAGTGGAGCCCAGGAACACGTACTTAAAGAACAGCGCGAACGGATCCAGGGTAATCATTCCGTGGAAGAGCCCAGAAGCGGTGTCTCCGTTCATGCCGAAGTTTAGAGAGACTGCGAAGCATGCGACAAGACCCGTAACGGTCACTGGCAAGGTGGCGAGTGTCTTCTTACCCTTCACCTGTAACAGGTCGCAGACCAACACTAATAGAAGTGTCCCAAGGAGGATTGCCTCGGGAATGAAATACGGAAGGCTCCGTATATTCTGTGTCATCAAGGGGTTCACAGGTGCCTCCGGGCGTTTAGTTGACCACGGCTGTCGTCAGCACGAGCTGGTTGAGTGTATTCAAAGCACCCGAGAACATGTCGAGGATGGGGCCTGGGTACACACCGAAAACGATTACAGGAATGCCGAGCGGAACAAGAGTAGCCCATTCTCGCCAGTTCATATCCGACAGGTCTGCGTACTTCTCATTCAGAGGACCAAGGAAGATCCGCTGGGCCGTCCAGAGCATATAACCAGCCGTAATGATGACACTGGTTACGGCGAAGACGGTAATGATTGGGTGTCTCTGGAATGCACCGATGAATACCATAACTTCACCGATGAAGCCTGAAAGACCAGGTAGCCCAAGACTCGCCATGAACGCCAATCCAATGAAGCCTGTATAGATCGGGACAACCTTTGCGATTCCACCGAAGCCATCGAGGTTACGGTGATGGGCACGGTCGTAAATGAAACCAACGAGAAGGAAGAGCATTCCTGTTACAAGACCATGGCTGAACATCTGGAATACGGCGCCATTGATGCCTTCCGAGGTCAGGGAACCCATACCAAGGAGGACAAAGCCCATATGCGAGACGGATGAATAGGCAATGAGTCTCTTGAAGTCCGTCTGTGCCATCGCACAATAGGCTCCCCAGAGAATTCCGATAAGACCGAATACAGCCACCATCGTCGAATAATGCAGGGTCGCTTCCGGCAGCATCTGCCAGTTAAAGCGAAGCATACCGTAGGTACCCATCTTCAACAGAACGCCGGCCAGGATTACACTGATTGGTGTAGGTGCCTCGACATGTGCGTCGGGAAGCCAGGTGTGGAAGGGGAACATTGGTACTTTGATTGCGAATCCGACGAACAACAGGATCCAGGCCAGGTTCTGCGTAAAGAAGGAACCCCAGCCGGTCGTTGAGCTGAACGACAAGAACATGATGTTGAAGGTGTGCTCTGTTGTCTCACCGTTCACCATGGGGAACGCTGTTGCTCCACCCAGCGGCGCGCTGTTGTAGTAGATGAAGATGAAGGCCACCAGCATCGCGAGGGAGCCAGCGAGGGTGTACAGGAAGAACTTGATCGCTGCGTATTCCTTCCGAGGACCACCCCAGATACCGATAAGGAAATACATCGGTAGCAGCATTACTTCCCAGAACACGTAGAACAGGAAGAGATCGATCGCTACGAAGACGCCCATCATACCCGAGGCGAGCATTAGAATAAGGCAGTAATAGCCTTTCTGTTGTTTGGCGATACCGCTGAGGTAACCCTTTTCTGCGTTAACAGGCTTGTTCACCAGATAGGAAGCCAGAATCGCAATAAAGCTAATGAGGGTCGATAGAACGACCATGACAACGCTTATGCCGTCGACGCCTACAAAATATTCGACGCCAAGACTCGGTATCCAGGCCACATGGTGTACGTATTGCAGTCCATAGACCGTATAGTCTTGAAGCTGCGGTGCTGTTCCGGCAGCACCACTGGCGACGATATCTGGGTTAAAGCCTAGTGCCATCTGAATAGCGAGTACAAGAGGGATTGCGCTAGCGATTAGAGCAACCTGCTTATAGAGACCTTCCAAACGCTTGGGCATCAATAAGATCACGATCGCGCCCATTAGTGGCAGGAAGGGGATCCAGGTTAGAAGCGTAGACTTTTCGGTCACATCAGCCCCTCCCTGTGCAAATGCAGTCGACGGAAGCAGCGTGAGAGCGATGGCTCCCAGCAGAAGGCTAAGAAGATGAAATGAACGTTTTCGGAACATCGGTTAAGAACCCCAAAAAGATGATTAGACGATAAACGTGACGAGAATCAGGACTGTAGTGCCGACCACTGCAGCCAAGATGTAGTTTTGGACCCGCCCGGTCTGAATGGTTCGTACGCGGCCTGCGATGACCCGGCAACCGCTGGCGACTCCATTGACCAGACCATCTACGATACGGCCATCCAGCGATCCGATAATCCAAGCACATACTTTCATGATGAGCGCGCTAAGGTTTACGAGCCCGTCCACAATAGTTTTATCAAGCCAGTACGTCGCACGCATGAGCGCCATCGCAGGTTTGATTACAAACTTCGAGTAGATCTCATCTACGAAGTACTTATTCAGCAGCAGATTATGTAGTTTTTCTCCGAAGAGTGCGCGCTCATTATCCGGGTCACGGTAGCTTCTACCGTAGAGTCGCCAGGCGGCGAATATGGCAAGGAGAGCGAGCAGCACCGAACCACCCATAAGGACGAATTCACCGGCATGGGAATGGAATGCTGCAATCCCAGACTTCGGCTTCGCTGTGATCTGTTTTTCGAGTTTTGCTTTACGCCAGATCAGGTATCCACTCTGCGATTGCCCCTGCTCTGTCGTCATATCAAGTTTGGCGATCTTTTCGTCGAGGGACTTGATCTCTTTTTTCGCACCTGCGTGCCCTAGGGCAATATCGGTTTTCCAGGTGGTGTTCAGCTTGGCTTGCTCTGTGACCGGTTCCATCCAGTTGTCGAGGAGGTTCGGCGCTCCTGTCCAGGCTGGAAGACCAAGATAGCCACCGCCAATAGCCAGAACCGCAAGAACCACAAGCGGAATGGTCATAGCTTTATGCTCATGGGCATGTTCCAGGGTGTGCTCGTCGGCACGAGGTTCATTAAAGAACACCTGGAACACCAAACGGAACATATAAAAAGCGGTACAGGCTGCCGCGATAACACCTACGACCCAGAGTACTTCACCGGGGATAAGGAGGTTATTTGTGTCATAGGCACGCCACAAGATTTCATCTTTAGAGAAGAACCCACTAAGCCCGGGAATACCAGCGATTGCCAGTGTCGATATGAAGAAGGTCCAGAACGTGACCGGGAGTATCTTACGTAGCCCACCCATATCTTTCATGTCCTGCCGGTGGTGCATGGCGTAGATGATGGAGCCAGAACCCAGGAAGAGACATGCTTTGAAGAATGCATGTGTCATAAGATGGAAGATGCCGGCTCCAAAGGCGCCTACTCCAACGCCGAGGAACATATAACCCAACTGCGATACGGTACTGTAGGCCAATACTCGCTTGATGTCGGTTTGGAAGAACCCAATGGTCGCAGCAAAAAGTGCGGTGAGACAGCCAATAACTGCAATGACGGTCATGGCGACAGTGGAGAGCGAGAACAGGAAGCTCAAACGCACGATCATATAGACACCAGCTGTGACCATCGTTGCGGCGTGGATCAACGCGCTAACAGGGGTCGGACCAGCCATGGCGTCCGGGAGCCATACATATAGGGGAATCTGGGCGCTTTTCCCGGTGGCACCTATGAACAATAGGATACAACCGAGGTGGATTACGGGCACACCCATGCTCTCTTTCGCCAGGAAAGCCGTAACGAACGCGTCGTTCTGGAACATGGCAGAGAGATCTGCAAAGCGGAGAATCGAACCAGCAGTATTCGTGGCCTGTGCGGCATCAACGGCGGCCCAGAAGATCATCGCCATTCCGACAACGAATGCGAAGTCACCTACCCGGTTGACGAGAAAGGCCTTCATACCGGCCTGCGCTTTCGGAAGCTCTTCGTAGTAGTAACCAATCAGAAGGTAGGACGCGAGACCAACGCCTTCCCAACCAACAAACATGAGAAGGAAGGAGTCACCTGTAATGAGAATGAGCATCATTCCCATGAAGAGGTTAAGCCATGCGAAGTACCGCCAATACGGCTTTTCATCCTGCATATAACCAGTCGAAAACACATGGATGAGACTACCTACACCCGATACGATGAGGAGCATCACAGAGGTCAGTTGATCCACCCGGAAGGCAAGATCTACCTTCATATGGGAGCCTTCCCCCAGGTTGAACCAGGGCCAGAGATTCTGCTCGATTGGACCGCCCGCTTTCACGTCGAGGAAAGCCTTTACCGAGATGACAAATGTCGTAGCAGCGGCAGCGATGGCAATCAGATGAATTGGGCGTTTGCCGTGTTTGTTTTGGACCTTATACCCGAACAAACCGTTGAGAAGAGCCCCTGCGAAGGGCACAACAGCAAGAAGGAAAAGGTACGAAACGTCGGTAGGTGCAGTTTGCATATAGCTTAAGGTCTAGGAGTCGACGCTCTAATCGCGCATTACGGCGACTTTGTCGACTTCAATGGTTTTGTAATAGTTGTACACGCCCATGACGATGGCGAGACTAACAGCCGCTTCGGCCGCCGCCATGGTAATAACGAAGATGGCAAAGATATGGCCCCCGATGAACCCTTCGGCTGTGGGGCTATCTACATAATGGCTGAATGCGATGAAGTTAATGGTCGCTGCATTCAGAATCAGCTCCACGCCCAACAAGATGCCGATGGCGTTCTTCCGTGTAACAACGGTAAGAAATCCAAGGCAGAAAAGAATGGACGTTAAGACAAGGAAATGGGTGAGACCGATCTCGAACATCAGGATTCCTCCCCTTGCGAGATACGCGTATTAATCTCACGTCGTGCCACAAGTGCTGCACCCATGAGGACGACCAGTAGAATCACAGACGCGAACTCAAACGGAAGCAGATACTCATTCAAGAACGCGTTTCCGATTTTGTTTACAGTGGGATCTGTGTTTCGCACAGCCTGCAGGTTCCATTTATGGTCAACAGCGGCATAAATAAGAAAGCCCAGGAGCAGGAACGCGAAGGGGGCTGCAATTCGTAGACCCATATGCGGGTTACTACCCACCGATTTCTCGATATTATGCGTCAACATAACGGCGAATAAAAAGAGGACGGCGATGCCTCCGATGTAGACGATGACCTGTGTCGCCGCGAGAAAGTCGGATTGCAGGTATATATAAAGAGCGGCGGCCCCGATAAGTGTGCCCAGGAGCGCAAAGGCGCTGTAGACAATGTTTCGGGAGAACGCCACCACAAGGGCCGATGCCACGATTATCGTGGAGATGGCATAAAAGGCTATGGCTGAAATTGGAATTGGCATTGGTATGCTCTTTAACGGTCGATTTCCGGCGCGATAATATCGAGGGAAGCAATAAAGGCGATTACGTCCGCGAGCATCATGCCGCGGCTGATCTCTTCAATAATACCCATGGCGTTGAATGAGCCGGTTCGGAATCGTACACGCCAGGCGTTTTTGCCTCCAGATCCCATGACCCACCCCAGCATTTCGCCGCGTGCGCTTTCAATACGACTGTATGCATGAAGGCCTGCATCGGGTTTAATCTTCTTTGGCATCTTGGCCATATGATTGCCGGTCGGCAATTTCAATAGAGCTTGGCGCAGGATGGAGATAGATTGTTGCATCTCCTGGATACGTACAACAAATCGATCGTAGCAGTCTCCGATTGTTCCCATCTCCCCACGGCCGACAGGTACTTCGAACTCAAATTCCGGATAGGCGGAATATGGGCGGTCTCTACGAAGGTCAAAGTCGACGCCGGATGAGCGCAGATTTGGACCGACGAGGCCATACGAAATGGCTTGTTGTGCGGATATCGCTCCAACATTTGCCGATCGTTCGATGAAGATCTGGTTTCCCGTAACCAGTCGATTGAGCTCTGGGATCACTTTCTCGAAGTGGTCCAGATAGTCGAGCAATCGGTCGCGCCAGCCATGGGGCAGATCATGCGATACACCACCAATACGCTGGTAGTTGTATGTGATGCGTTGACCGCAAAGCTCTTCGATATATGTGTTGATATGCTCGCGCTCGCGAAGCATATGAAGGAATGGTGTTACGGCGCCAATATCCATGGCCATCGCGCCCAGTCCAAGTAGATGACTGGCCATTCGGTTCAATTCGTCCGAAATAACACGCAGATATTCTGCCCGGCGAGGTAGTTCCAGCTCGAGAAGCTCTTCCACAGCCAGCGCGTAGCAATGGTTCGCAAACATGGCTGCAATATAATCTACCCGGTCCGTATAGGGCATGAAGCCGTCATAGGTGCACTTCTCTCCGATGCTCTCGATAGCACGGTGTAGGAACCCGACATCGGGGACACAGCGGCGAAGTACTTCACCGTCTGTTTTTAATATGAAACGCAGCACGCCATGCGTTGATGGGTGGTGCGGTCCCATATTTAAGGTCAGCTCGTTCCCCTCTTCAATGAGTTGGAATGAACTTCCGATCTGTTCCCCATGTTGATTTTGCAGTGTCATTATTCCACCTCTGGAGCATTACCGGTTTCGGTAGGTGGATTGATATCGGTCGTTAAGCCAGGTGGAACTTCACCACCCATTTTGTCATGAAAGAACTTCAGCAGGTCGATGGGGGTATCACGTGTTGTGGAGATGCCCATCACGAAATCACCTTCCTTCCAGTCTTTACGAAGGGGATGCCCTTCGAATTCTGTAGGAAGCAATAGACGAGTTAGACCCGGGTGCCCTTCATAGATAATACCTAATAGATCGTAGGATTCGCGTTCCATCCAGATGGCCGAGGCCCACAGGCTGGTCATGGACGGAACCTTTGGCTCGTCCCTTGGTACATCGACGCTCACCGAGAACTCGTGTCTCTGGCCGTAACTGTAGAGATGGTAGATAGATCGCAGATTGTCTGTATCGGTTCCTTTTAAACCGAGAAGATCGATACCAGACACGCTGTTCAGGAAATCCATCGCAAGCTCCGTATCGTCACGGAGGAATCGCATGATTTCCGCCAGATCGTCTACAGCTACAACGGCACCACCTCGTCGTGCTTGTTCGTCGACCTGGACTCGATCAGCCCCAAAACGCTCTTGAAGCTTCTCTATTATCTGATTTGCATCCATCGTACGTCCTTGGCTACGCAGCTGGTGTTGGATCAGAGGATTCAGACGTCGGTTGGGATTTTGCGTCAATACGATCGCTTCCAGTCTCAACCTTTGGAACCGCTTTGACCCAATTTATATCGCCTTTGATCCAGATATAGGCGAGCCCAATTACAAGGAGTGAAACAAAAACTCCAATTTCTAGAAAGGCAAACCCACCGTTTCCAGCGTTCACCCAATCGCTGTAGACAACGGCGACCGGAAACATGAAGGCGACTTCGACATCAAAGATAACGAATATGATCGCCAGAACATAAAATCGTGGGTTGAAATTGAACCACGCTGGTCCGATAGGTCGCTCGCCACATTCGTAGGTTGTCATCTTATCGGTTGTAGCCGGGGCCTGCGTTTGCAGGAACTTAGACATGGCTAGAGACACCAATACGAACCCGACAATCACGAGCAAAAAGACAAATACACTTGTATAAAGGACGTCCATTGTCTGCACACCGAACCGGAAGGCCACACTAATAAATATAAATTACAGGCGGTCGGAATATAGATTCAGTCGTCGATTGAGTCAATAGGAAAGCACCTTACGTGGCTTTACAAAAAACAAGTGAAAATCGATTGCTATGATCACTTTTGATTGACATTCGAGGGTTAGACCATTATAAGTGCGCGCGAAATAGTTGAAATGACTTAAGAACGAGACAAACCCCGCTCCCCTTGATTGGTGGGCACAGGAGGCAAGGCCAATGGCCCTATCCGTAAATGAAACAAGTACTATTCTGGCAGAGCATCGTCGTCACGACAGTGATACCGGTTCGCCCGAGGTACAAGCTGCTCTGTTGACTGCAAGAATTAATGGCCTGACGGAGCACCTGAAAGCAAATAAGAAAGACTACCAATGTGAGCGGGGACTGCTTCGCATGGTAAGTCAGCGTCGCCATCTTCTCGATTATCTTCGCCGTGAAGATATCGAACGTTACCGTAATCTGATCGGTAAACTCGGCCTCCGAAAATAATACATAACGCATATATGCGTTGTGGTGAGGTGAAGAAGGTTTATCAGGCACACGCCGTGGTGTGAGGACTCGTGTATGAGTGCGGGTCCCAACACGCGGAATAAAGGAGAATGAGATATGCATGTAGTGCAGACGGCCGTTGTTGGCCGAGAAGAATATTCGTTTGATACAGGTAAATTGGCGAAACAAGCCCAGGGATCTGTATTTGTTTCGGTGGGAGATACCCGCGTTCTGGTGACGGCTTGTCGCTCGAATAGCGCGCGTCCTGGAGTGGATTTCCTCCCACTGTCCTGTGATTATATTGAGAAAGGATATGCGGCGGGACGAATTCCCGGATCGTATTTCCGTCGTGAGGGTCGTCCGAGTACTGCGGAAGTTCTTGTAGCGCGTCTTATTGACCGCCCGATTCGCCCTCTTTTCCCAGAAGGCTTTCGGAATGAGCTTCAGGTGATCGCGAATGTGCTGTCGGCTGATAATGTGACCGACCCTGCTCTTATGGCGATCAATGGTGCTTCCGCTGCCCTATGTGTGTCGGATGTTCCCTTTGATGGTCCGATCGCAGCCGTACGCGTTGGCCGGGTTGATGGTCAACTGCTTGTTAATCCGACAGCCTCTGAGCGTGAGAATAGTGAACTCGACCTCATCGTAGCGGTGAGCCCGAACGGTATTGTCATGGTCGAAGGTGACGCGAACTTCCTCCCCGAAGCCGTGATTGTAGAGGCTCTCTTATTTGCAGAGACGTCTGCTCAGCCGCTGATGGACGCGCAGAGGGAGCTCATCGCCAAGGTTGGTAAGACCAAGATGGAGGTAACACTTCCAGAGAAGAATGCGGATCTTTACAGCCAGGTAGAAGCCGCGGTGACCGCGCCTCTGCAGGATGCCATTCGTATTTCCGAGAAAATGAATCGTTACTCCACTCTCGATGCCATTAAAGCAGATGTTTGCGAAAAACTGGTAAACGAGGAAGAGGACAACAAGTCGGAGATCGCTGAGTATTACGGTGAAATAAAGAAGAAAGCGGTACGGTCCATGATTCTCGATGAGAAGGTCCGTATTGATGGGCGTGACTACACAACCGTCCGAAATATCGATACCGAGGTTGGTATTCTTCCTCGCGCGCATGGATCCGCTCTCTTTACGCGTGGTGAGACGCAGTCGATTTGTACCGTGACTCTGGGCACCTCTTACGACGAACAGCGCGTAGAGACACTCGCTGGCCAGGTACAAAAGCACTTTATGCTGCACTACAACTTCCTACCTTTCTGTGTGGGTGAGGCTCGTTTCCTTCGAGGAACATCTCGTCGCGAGTTGGGCCATGGTATGTTGGCTGAACGTGGCCTCCTGTCCTCTGTGGACCTGGAAGAGTTCCCCTATGTTCTTCGCGTTGTCTCCGAAATCCTTGAATCCAACGGTTCGTCGTCAATGGCGACGGTCTGCGGTGGTTCCATGGCTATGATGCATGCTGGTATTCCAGTTCGATGTGCAGTGGCAGGAATCGCGATGGGTCTTATCAAGGAAGGCGATGATATCGCGATTCTTACGGATATCCTTGGTGATGAAGATCATCTTGGGGATATGGATTTCAAAGTCATTGGTAATAACGATGGAATCAGTGGCCTCCAGATGGATATCAAAATCGATGGATTGACTGGAGAGGTCCTTACGACAGCTCTTGAGCAGGCTCGTGTCGCGCGTTTGCACATCCTCGATGAAATGGCCAAGACGATTTCCACGCCGGCCGATGATATTTCTGCATTTGCTCCTCGGATTTACACGCTTCTCATTAATGAGAACCGGATTCGTGATCTGATTGGCCCAGGTGGAAAGAACATTCGCCAGATTCAGGCCGACACCGATACCAAGATCGAAGTCGAAGATGATGGTACCGTTCGAGTAGCAGCTTCCAACGCTGAGCAGGCCGAAGCCGCCGTACGTATGGTCAAAAACTATACGGCAGAACCGGAGATCGGTGAGTCCTATATGGGTCGCGTCGTCAAGGTCGTGGACTTTGGGGCGTTCGTGAACATTCTACCTGGAAAGGACGGTCTGGTTCATATCTCTGAGTTGGCTAACCGCCGTGTAGAGAAGGTGGAAGATGTCCTTCGCGAGGGCGATGAGGTTCTCGTAAAGGTTATCGGACTTGATCGTGGCAAGGTGAAACTCAGCCGTAAAGCGGCTATCGCCGACCAGGAAGAAGAAGCGCCAGAAGCAGCTCCGGAAGAAGCTGCGCCAGAAATGGTCTAATGGCGATATTTGATGGATTGCGTAGCTTATCCCTCGGTTTGATGACCATGTCGGATGTCGATTCGGGGGATACTGCTACGGTCTCTATGCCTGTACGGTGGGTGTCTTCGGATGCTACCGATTTAGAGCTTCCCAGCTATGCAACACCAGGTTCGGCCGGGATGGATCTACGAGCTTGTCTGTCACAAGACGAGAGGCCCTGGAGTCTGGCACCGGGAGAGAGGAAGGCGGTACCGACAGGGTTGGCGATAGCTGTGCCTCCCAATTACGAGGCCCAGATAAGGCCACGTTCGGGCTTGGCGTTACGGGACGGAGTTACCTGCCTGAATACGCCGGGTACCATCGACAGTGATTACCGCGGCGAGATCCGTGTTATCCTGGCCAATCTGGGGCAAGACGTATTTACGATCAATCATGGTGATCGTATTGCTCAGTTGGTTCTTTCACCGATAGTTCAGGCTGTGCTGGTTCCCGTTGATGAGCTGGATGAGACGAGTCGCGGGAGTGGTGGATTTGGAAGTACCGGCGTGGAGTAGTATCAATACGTCTCTACTATTCGGGTCTACCTGATGAATGATCTTGAACGGCGTGTGCGGCAGCTACTCGACCCGTATACGGGTACAGGTCTGTCGTCGAGAGAGTTGTTACAGAACGTATATCGCCGCCTGGTGGATCGACTTTTCTTCGGTGATTTCCATGTAACCGAACATACGCAGCTTATCGGTGGCCGGGAGATCGCGCAGATCGTTGCAACCAAGGCGGGCAGGGTAATCGGACCGGGTCTTTTATGTTGTACCCGCCTCGATGATCCTGGTCGTTTGGAACATGCTCTGCCGTGGAATGATCAGGCCAATCTGGACAAAAATGTATGGTCCCTACTTGTCTATCTAACGCAGATGGACGTGTTGGCGAGCACGTCTGTTGATCGCTTTGTTCGACCCGTCTCCCTATTGCTGACTTCTGGACCCTCCTGGTTCCAGCACGAAGCCGTCTTCGATACATTAACGAAGAATGCAGCTACTCCCCAATGTGCGCTTGTAAGTTACCCGACGCGTGGAGCGGTCGCGAGCGGGCATAAAGGAGAGATTTCGGTTCGATTGCGTCCGACGGATGAGCTCAAAGCGAGACTTCGACCTCGTCTAGCCGGTCAAAATGTAGAACGTGCCCATACCAAAGAGGTCGAAACGGACCTGCTGGATCCAGACGGTCTATTCGTAAAATTGCTCGGGTCCGAAGACGTCTCGCTGCATGATATGACCTTGTCGGGAGGTACGGCGTCCGTGGTTTTAGCGAGCGACGGTCTCGGTGAAAAAATGCCCTGGCAGTGGGCGCCTGTTCCTGATGGAACACCAATCGGTTGTGATGTGCGGGAGCTCCTTCTCATACTCTCCAGGCATATCGTATCTCTAGAAAAAGCGTCTTTGGATGGACGTGTTGTCTCCATCGATTCATCAGACGAGATAGTCGCGATTGACCTTGCCATAGGGTTTACGAACAGTCCGGAAGAGGCAATGGAGACAATTGTAGAGATCGTGAGCGACGACACGATGTTTCATGTCGCCCTGGAAGGGGTTGTCCCACAGCTAACCCCCACCACGGGTGGACTACTGCATCAATGCCTCAATGCTCTCGAAACGGAGACGACGGACGTTCAGCCGACACCAACGGAGGCAGGGGTCTTTGCCGCCCAGAACATTGAGTCTTTTATAACCGGACCCGGCTCGATGATGCCTGGCGGCACGGTTACAGTAAATACGACACAGCTAGATGGTTACGGCCAGCTCTTTGAGGAACTGGTCGACAACTTAGCTCTTAATGATCCCAGAAGCGTGTAAAGAGAAGATCAGAAATCTTCGCTTTCTTGTAACAGGGCTTCGATCTTTCGCTTGGGGATATCCTTCGTAAGAATCGAATGAAGCTCTTCTTCAATCTTTTCCTCGTTGGTATCTTTTGCCACCGTGAGCTCTTTGACCAAGAGGTGCCGAGCCATATCGAGCATCTTCCGCTCGCCAAAGCTCAATGGTTTATCATATTTCAGTCGATATAGGTCTCGCATGACCTCTGCAACGTCCATGACAGAACCGGTCTTAATCTTCTCTACGTATTGGCGATAACGTCGATTCCATGTCTGGTGTGTATTCCGACGCGGTCGTTGCCGAAGGACACCGTACACCTTTTCTACTTCGTTATCGTCGATGACCTCGCGCAACCCAACGGATTGCACCTTGCTGGTGGGAACCATAATCTTACGGTTCGTACCCAGTACACGTAATACGTATACTAAGTGTTTGGTACCAGCCACATCCTGATTTTCAATGCCACAAACCTCGGTTACACCTTGTGCAGGATAGACAGCTTTGTCTCCTACCTTGAAAGTATTATGCATAGACTCTCTCAGAACGTTGGTTTGTGCCATTACAAATCCTCAATTTAGAAGGTGCGAAACGATAGCAAATTTTCAGCCTTAAAACAATATGTAAATCGTCCAAGCCCAGTGTTTACAGGGGTTTAAAACGGTTTGGTTATTTTTTGCTTTAGACAGTTTCTTTTCGTGAATTGCTTTGGGTATAGAGGTCGGACGAATCGAATCCGATTGTGTCCAGGTGTCTACGTCGGTAGATAACTTCTTCTGGAAACCGCGTGTACTCCTCTCCTATTCCCAGTACCCTGTTGAACCGCGAGCCAGTTTGAAGTGGCAACATGATAGCATAATTCGTCTGGTTTCGCCTCATGCATATTTGCTAGTACGACGGAGATATTCGGGTTTCTGATACCGGTGCCAGTATGTTCGAACGAATTCTGTCTTGCAGCGCAGGTCTCGGAAATCAAACCAAAAATGTCACAGCCCTTTGACAGTTTGGCCCCCGCCTGCTAGATGGGCCCGCATAGTTGAGTCCCAGTTATGGAACACGTAGTGCCAGTGAATTTTGCAATACGCGAAGTTGTACGGCCCGTGATGGTCTGGATGTTGGTAGCAATCGGCATCTTCAGCGCCTGCGGGACCGGAAAGAGTTCGCTTCAGACGCAGGGCAAGCCCCAGCCGTGGTTGGGTTTGTCTGGCGACCCGGCGATGAAGGCGTATAGCCTCTTTCGAAGTAGTGTCCGAGCGCTACGTGCGGGTAATCACGATGTGGCACGAATCCGTCTCGCCGAGTTGGAACCGTTTTTGGCCAAGTGTAGTGTGGCACCATCTACCTGTGAAAAGGCTCGTGGCTACCATCGAGATGCCGTGGTGGCCGTTGATAAGAAGGACCACACGGAGGCTCTGGACAATCTCGAGTTCTTACGCCGTATCGCAGCACAGAAGCGTGTCGACACCAAGGCTCGTGGAAAAACGGCTCGCGTCCAATACTTCAAAGGAATCAAATATCTCGTGGCTGGGAACTATGACGATGCCGCGTTGACGTTTCAAAGGTTGGTCCGACTACCGTTGTATATGACGTACGCCCAACTGGGGAAACTTCGGTTGGCCGATACTCGATATAATCAAGGGCGATACCTTGAGGCTTTTGAGATCTATGGCGAGTATATTTCGTTGTTCCCACAGGATGTGAATGTAGCCTACGCGCGCTATATGGCCGCACGGTGCCTCGTCGCTCGAATGCCCGACGATATAACCTATATCGCACCAGCCGAGCGTTTAGACCCGTCTCGTGCGTTACAGGCCCGCGATTATCTACAAGCGTCGATTCGCCAAGCCCCAGAGAGCCCCTATGTCGTTGAGACCACAAAGCTCCTCAGGAAAGTGCGTCATCGATTGTATCGTCACCATTACTATGTAGCGCGCTTCTATGCGCGTCGCATGCAAGACGGTGGTGAGCTTGGACGTCGGATGGAGATGGCCTTTGGTTTCCCAGAGTGGGGAGCTACACGGACTAACTTCTCCCGGATGCTTGTATTGGCAAGGCGAACGAAATCGAAAAAACGGCTGGAGCAGATCAGGCAGGCAGTTGCCGTGCGTTTCCCAGGTCTTCTTAAAGGGGAAACACTTGATGCTGCGTCAGCAAAACCAAAGACAACTGAATCCCCTAAGAGGTGAAGCAATGAAGCCCTCCCCTAAACAAACCGTAATTAATCAATTCGGATCCCGCGCAAAGCTCGTACAGGAGATCGTTGGTCTTCTGGCCGACGATAAAGATTCCGGTACAGAGTCTCGACTCAATGGGGCCAAGAATAGCCAGCTTTTGCGTATCCACAGTGTTCTGACGGCCGTAAAGGATCAGTTTGGAAACAAGAAGAATCTGGTGAATGCGATCGCCGAAAAGAAGTTTTCGGGACGTAAACCTACGCAAGGCTATACCGAGAAACTAGAGACCTATAGTCAGAAGCGACTGTACGATCTCTATACCCAGGTCAGCGGTAAATCGTCCTGATTACGGTCAGCGTCTAGGACGGCTTCCGATGATTAATCGTTGGACTCCGATCCCTCGGCTACGGCTTCCAGGTCACGCAAATTAGTGGCTTTTTCTTTTGAGCCGATCGAAACGCGCACGCGAGCGGGCCGAACCAGTCGTTTTCCGATTCTGTAGCCGATCTGGAACACTTCCATGACCGTTCCAGGGGGGTGTTCGTCGGACGGCGCCGATTCCGTGGCTTCATGGAATTGTGGATCGAAAGCAATTCCTTTGGGATTCAAGGTTTCGACACCAACCGCAAGAAACGCTTGCGTTAGCTGGTTTGCCGTCATGCTCAGCCCGGTATTGAGATCCGTAAGATTTGGATAATCTTCGAGGACATGCTGACTTTCTTCGATTGCGAGGTACAGCGTGTCAAACGCGGGAAGAATATTCTTCAATAACGAGGCGGTGAGATCGGAGCGGAGGTGTTGTCGTTGTTCGTCCGATCGCTTCTTGGATCGCTCAACATCCTGTTGAAAAAGTCGAAGACGCTCATTTAGCGTCTCTACCTGTTCACGTAGAAAAATCAGCTCTTCTTCGTTGCTGTTATCCTGGATAATGGGCAACGGTTGCGTCGGAACACGGCCGCTAACGACTTTTCGGTCATCACGGTCTTGATGGCTTACCGCTTCTTCGGCTTCTTCCATCAGTTGCGCGAGAGCCGAGTTCAGGTCGGCTCGATTCTCAAAGAGGGTAGCTGGTACGCCACCTACTTCCTCTTCATCAGCCTCAGATGTGGCTTTCGCTTGGATCGTGATCACAGCGTTGTCACTTGTATCATCGGCCTCTGTTTGGGGCTCGTCAGAACTAGCTGCAACAGGCTCGTTTTTTTTATCTGTCACGGGCGATGCCCTCCCGATTTAGAATCGGTTCGATCATATAGGTACGATCAGTGTGGCGACTATGCACGAAACGGATCATAGAGTCAAAGCAGGCTTTGGGCCTTCCATGTTGGTATGTTCGCATATTACGCTACGGTTCAGGAAGCTCCCAGGACTGTATCAACAGAGTGGCTCCGGGGCTCGATATTTTCCAGCCGAGGATACGCTGTATGGAAGAATATACAGCACTGGAAACGGGGCCTTCGTCGATGGGAAGACGGGCTAGTTGATGGTCTGGGGTCAGGGAGAACAACCATAACGAATCGTCCGGTGAAACCTGGGCCAACCATCTAGGAAGTTCGGTGGTAGACGGGATCGCGACAACCTGTCGGACACGCATTACAGGCGCCAACGGCGGACTGATATCTCCGGGCACGAGAAATTCGGGATCTGTGGCCGTATCGGCCCAGCTGTAGAGGCGGATCGGTGAATCATGATCACTACTGAGAAGAATATACACAGTGGTATCGATTCGTTGCACTGATGCGGAGAGGAGGCCACGACCGGCCGGGGCAGGAAGAGGACCCAGTATCTGGCTTTCGAGAGCACCACCTTTCCATCGCAAAGCGAGGATATGGTCTGGTGCGCGGCGTGTAGTGATAGCGACAGTCGGCCCGCTATCTCTGGTGACCGACAAAACAAGGCCGGGCTCAGGAGCCAAGGAGTCGATGGCGTCGATGGTTGGATAGCAATCGCCATTCAAAACGCAGCTCTCACCGGAATCACAAGCTGGATTACAGAGCTCCGATGGCAGTACGCATTGGAGTGTATCGGCGAGAACACAGACTTCATCGGAAGCACAGGGGTTACCACCACAGGGCCCATTAAAGAGGTCTGCTGGGCTAAGGGAAACAGTTTGCACGATACGAAACGCGTCGGTTGCGTCTGCCGAATTGGAGCAGAAATCCGTTAGATGAAGGCCTTCGGATTCGGTTGTTCCAACGACCATTGCACAGGGGAGACCGGCTGGATTCAGGTGAAGAATGGGTCCCGCCAGGACCCGTATGGAATCACTCGCAACTACATCGAGAGGAGAGGCGTCAGGGTAAAGATAGAGCCGTAGATTTCGATGGGGGGAAGCGAGGCTTGCGACCAGTTGCTTTCCAGAAGAAAGTGGGAGGTGGTCCAGGTTCTTGCCGATCGAGGGACCGGGGTCCGAGATACCAAGTCTCCACCCTTCGGGGTTGGAGTCCACCACAGGAGTGTCGGGAAGCCCTGCTAGAATGGAGGTATAGGCGCTTTCTTCTACGACCGGGAAGGTATTGTTATTCGTTGAATATACGACCACGTCGCCATATCGGGAGTCGTGCCAGGCGAGCCCGTCGGGGTCTAGAGCAATGAGTTGTCCATCCGTTCTGGGTGGCTCGAGCTCTGGAAGGAAGCCGCAGCTACAGAGTACCGAATCACCAAGGCAATGCGGGCCGATAAGTGGGCTGCTGGGAGGGCTGACTTCCGGCTGTGTTCCGGCTTCACACGTAAGGTTCAGACAACTCGGTGGTAATTGGATGCATCGGGCAGCAGCTCGGTCGAGAGCGGTTCCGTCTGGGCAGCGCCCCGAAAAGGTGTCTGGTACACAATAGCCAGCAACACAGAGACTACCAATCGGACAAGATGTGACCACGGACGCGTCGCAGGTAGCGGCCAGACACGTCTGTTCCACACACTCCATACCAGGCACGGGACAACCGGTCTTTTCACAATCGGGCCCCTCAACGCATTGGCCAGCCAGGCAGACTGTCCCCGCGCAACAGTCCGAGTGTTTGGTGCATAGGTCCGCAACCGTACAGGTACCATCTGTACATAGATAGCCCTGCCCACAATCGAGGTTTGTTGTGCATACGGGTTGGCTTGGTGCTGGGTCACAGGCTGGGCTCAAAAGGAGATAAAGGCCTACGGAGGCAGGAATCAGTACATACCGTCGATTTCGGAGTGTCAGTACAAGGGCGGTAAGTAGCCCTAGTAGAAACAAACGAAGGGGCCATTTTGAATTGGGACCAGGAGGGTAGAGTAGACCTGCGCCACCTTGTGGTGGTGTGGAGTTTTCGACAGTGCCGAATTGGAATTGCAGCTCAAGACGACCGTCGTCGAGTTGTTTTATCCCCGTGAGGAAAACGTCATTTAGGAATGTATATAGGAGCCCATTCAGATCGATAGAAAAGGTGAGGCCAATTTCCGTCAGTAGTTTTTCCAGGCCTGTGAGAAGCTTGTCTGTCGGTGTACCGGTTGTAGCTCCACTTACCAGCCCCGAAAGTCCCGACATCTCCAACTCGGATAGATCGAGGACAAGACCTTCTTCGGGGGACGGGAGGGTCATGTCGATCTGCGCTGAAAACCCAGGGCCTCCATGTAACCAGGTAATGCCGCCGGGTCCGTCTGCGGTCGCTGTCATGTTCAGGTGGTTTAATTCGAGCCTGTAACTGGCGGTGGATGCCTCGCTTTCGATAGGGAGTAACTGTACGTGTGGAGGCTCGCTAGCCGAAGGGCTGAATTGAAAGCGAAGGGGGACCTCTGAATCGCCGATATACCGGAGCCTGGGGAAGAGCAGCTGCATAATCCCCTGCCGGATTCGAACCGGCTTTTCCATGAAATGCGTCAACTCGCCCTGACGGATGGAGAGACAGGCTCCTCCTGCACGAAAGAACTCGTATGCAATGGATTCCAGAAGATCGGGACGAACTCGGATCGCTAGTTGGTAATCAGGGTTCTGGTCTATCCAGAACGAGGGCTCGGCCCCTGTAGGAACAAATGGTGGCATTTCCACGCCACACCCGCTCTGCTCTGCCTTAAGGAGTATATCTAGATCGAGCTTTAGATCCCCTCCATCGGAGGTGAAACCCGAGGAGCCGGCTTCGGCGGCCAGAACGAGAGGGCCCATTCGCTGAAAGGTTTCGAGCAATGGAGCAACGGCGTTCTCCATCATGCGGGGGGTATCGATCCGAGCCGTCATCCCGTCTCCAAAGAGGACCTCGAAATCATCAAGGTAGGAATTGAACAGGGCGAGCGTCACGGTTTGTAAAAGCTCTCCGATCACACCTCCCAGTAGATTTTCAAAGGCATCAATAACCGCAGGATCTACCCCCAGGCTGTTGCAAATCGAACATTCGGAACAGGGATCCTCTACGCTGATTTGATCCTGGCATTCGGCCAACTCACAGTCTTCGAAGATCAGAATGTTGATCACGTCCATATCCAGGGAGACCACATCGATTTGGGGTTGCGTGATTCCGAGTGAATCTGGGCTCAACGTAATATGTGCTTCAAAACTCAGGATGGCCGAGAACGAGGAGGGAGGCGTCTTCAGAACACAGGCGGCATCGCCCTCCAATCCAAGGAAGTTCATCTCTCCACCGATGATGGAGTTGTCGATCCGTACGGGCATATCCTGTGCCGAGATAATGAACGTAGGTTGACCATTTGTGGAGACCAGGTCGATTTCCAGCTTGCTTATATCGATACTCAGGATGAGATCCCGCATGGAGAAACCGCTAAACGGCCCGAATTCGATGGGGAAATAGATTTCCGACTCACCCTGGAGAGCGCTGATATCAAGGGTAATCGTTCCGTCGGGGTTGGTAGGCAGACTCCCGATGAAAGTAGGTAGAATCGATTCGAGTATATAATCGACGCCATTCGGGGTTAGGCGAGTCTGTATCGCGGAGGAGATTTTGTCCCCTTCCAGAACACTGGGCAGGGGTTCAACCTGGAACCAACCGGCCTCACTCTCCGGGTCTGCACAGGAGTATAGGTTCCCGGCAAAGAAGAGAACCCATGCGCATACAGCGACCTGGAAAAGGAGCCCTGAGGCTCGAGGGTGAACCTTCATCAACGCGTTAAGGTCACAGCCACGCCGAAGTGGTCACTCAAGCTGGTCGTCAACTCACCCTCTTCGGAAGTAATTGTGTAGGACTGATCCATGATGCGAGTGCTCTCAACATTGTATTTCGCCACAACATCGGAGCTAAGGAGAACGTGATCAATCACATGATCGGAGCCCGCGTCTGACAGGATCTCGTTCTCCAGGCCACACCACGTACAAACGGTGGTATTGGCTGATGTCCAGCCTGCATCCACCAGGCGTTGGTAGTTTTCTTCTACATCGCCCACCAGGCCGCTTTCTTGGACATCCGGACCACAATTCAGGTCCCCCAGGATAAAGTCAGGTGCTCCAATGGCTCCGTATGTCTCATCCTCGCCAAGGTCCAGCGCTAATAACTGGTCAATCTGTCCAGCTTGTTCCGCCGTGTAATAGCATCGGTGGATACAGCTGGTTGGATCTTCCAGGTCCGCACAAGCGGCCTCACAATCCGATTTTACGGTATCGTTTTCTGTCATGAAGCCCAGGTAGGGGATGGAACTAAAGACCGCTGTTAGATGTGTGCAGACGGCGGTGACGGGTTCACCATCGGAATTTAGCCAGGTTCCGGTCAGATAGGAGCGCCATACGAGGTAGGCTGCCATATCGCCTTCACCAAAGAGAATGTCCGACTCGGAGATCTCGGGCTTGATAGCCAGCACCAGCCCATTATGTCCGCCATTGGACCAACTGGATGCTTCCTCATTTTCCAGACAGTTCTCCATCATCTGATCCAGGGTCCGTGTCAGGTCATTGGTGAGACATCCGAGACATTCATTACCGAGCCCCGCCATTTCAGTGGAACAGTTGTCCACCGCACAGCCGACCATATCGTCGGTCTCTTCACAGCCATATTCTGCGACGCAATCAAGCATTGGTTGGCTATTTTCCAGTGTACAGCCACCACCCTTGGTGCCCTCTGTATGGTAGATATGAACGGCGTAGCCTTTTCCTTCCAGGGTTTCCTTGACCGCAGTCCGGTCGTCCTCCGTCCAGACCTCTTGCAGGCAGAGCACGTCGATATCCTCTAGATTTGCCAGCTCGTTCAAGACCAGGGGCTGCCGTTCCTCCGCGTAGTCTACGAACTCATAGGCCAAACCCACATTCCAGGTTGCCATGGTGAGTATTTCCGTAGGCTCTGGGCTGGTGTCGGTTACGTCCTCAGTGCTCTCTGTGCCACCAGAGCAGGCCAGGCAGAACAGGATAAGGCCCAGAAGGAGTCGTAGATGGTACCGCATATTTATGTCTCTCTTGGAAGTTGGATCGAATAGAGGACAAAAATAGCGAGTGCACCGAACAGAGTAAAGCTATCTATGACTCCTGTTTTTCCAACACGACCTGGTTACGTCCCAACTCTTTGGCACGTAAGAGACATTTGTCAGCGGCTTGTACCAACGCTTCAGGAGTCTTCATATCCTTTCTGTATTGGGCTACGCCAATACTGATGGTCATAGGTATTTCACACCCTTCAAATACGAATTTATGTGAGTCAACATGGGCTCGGATAATTTCTGCATATCGTGCTGCACCAACGAGTTCGCTTTCGGGCATAACGATACTGAACTCTTCTCCGCCGTATCGTGCAAAGCATTCGTCTCGTCGGATCCGAGGCTTCAGAAGTCCAGCCATTTCACTTAAAACGTGGTCACCTGCGACGTGTCCGAACTGATCATTAATCTGCTTGAACCGATCGATATCTATCATCATCAGGCTGAGGGGACGCGAGTACCGTACGGCGCGGGCAAATTCGCGCTCTAAGAAGGCATCGAAAGCCCGTTTATTTGGTATTCGGGTCAGGCCATCCTCGATGGCCAATCGATAGATCTCTTCATGGTAGATACTCTCGATATTATCGCCGGCAAGGTATTTGAAGATGACATCTCCGATCTTGATGTAATCTCCGGATTGCAAGACGCGTTGCTTGTCCAGCACACCATTAATATAGACCCCATTCGTGCTCCCCAGGTCTTCTACGATTCTTTGCCCTCGGCTTCCAGATAACCCCGCATGTTTACGGGAAACAGTGCTATGTTCCACAACGATACTGCAGGATTTACCGCGTCCAATCGTTGTTTCGGTTTGTCCAAGAATAAAGCGTTTACCAATCGGTCCACCATAGATGCAGACCAGACAATCATCGCCCTTTGGCCGGACCAATGCGTCTGACGAACGCATCACAACAGTGGATTCGTGGTCCGGCAGTTTGTTCTCGTCTGTTGGCGCTCCTGCAAATCGATTGGAACTCATACCGGCTATTGTAGCCGATTTTTTCCATTCGAGCGTCTTTGTTTAAACCGAGGGTTCGAATCAGGTCTCGTGACCTTTTAAACGAACGACCACCAGTGCTCGCTCATCGTCTGATTTAGGCTCTGTTTCTGCCGCTCCACCAGCTCGTTCTGCCATGGCACGAACAAGAGCCAACCCAATCCCCGTTCGTAGCTCGTTATCCCGACTTCCGCGGTAAAAGGGGCGAAACAGACGGCCACCAGACGGCGCGACCAGCCCTGGCCCATCATCTTCAACACGGAGGTCGATATATCCAGGCTCCTGACTTGGCGCGAACCGGAGGCGTATGGTTTCGCCACCTTCCGGATGGAATTCTATGGCGTTGGCGAGGAGCTCTACGAGGATGGTTTGCAGAAACCTACGCGGAACATCCAGTCGACAAGACCCCTCGACCGAGAGTTGTTGCTCGAAATTATTCGCTCTCGTCTGTGCTAGCTCGAACGCTTCTCCAACGATCATGATGATATCGTCGGCTTCCAGTTGCTCCATCTCGACCGGGCGGAGCCAAACGCGCGCGTAGCGAGTTATATCTTTCAATAATCTTTGAAGGCGTTCTCCAGATACATGGATACGACTTAAAAAATCTTCGACAGACTCTTCGTCCGTTACTCGTTTCGTTTTCAGGAACTCGGCAAAAAACGACATGTTCCGGGCGGGCTCACTCAGATCATGGTGGACCACCGATACGTATTCTTCTAGGCGCTCTCCGATCGTCTCCCAAACCGATATCGAGGTCGTTGTTTCATCGAGGAGTGCGATCAGGTTACGGAGCCCACTTGGAACTCCATTTGTGGGATCGGGAAGGCAATACATGACCGAGGTGTCAGATCCTGCTTGTCCGATCACCACATGGGGAATGTCGGTCTCGCGTGCGGGCAAATCATCAATGGCCTCGGCGATTCGCATTACTATGCGACTGCCCGTAGGTATTTCGTCTGCGGCGCAGATATGTAGGGCAGGCCGGTCGTCGAAGGCCACCTTTAAGGCCGTTCGGAATTCATTGGAGCCATGGACCACCAACACCATCAAGATGCTTCCCCGCCGTCTACGTCGATGGCTAGCCTAGGAGATGTGTAATCCACATGCAACCCTTTCGAACGAAGGGTTCTACTTTCCTTCGGTTCCGATTGCTTCCAGGGTCTCTCGAAGTAGTTTCGAGGCCTTCTTCGGATCGGCTTTTCCTTTCGTTTGTCGCATCAATTGACCCATGAGGAAGCCAAGAACTTTTGTTTTTCCCGCTAGAAATTGAGCCGTTTCATCCGGGAATTGCGTCGCGATCTCTCCACAAATGCGACGCAGATCGGCGTCGTCCGAGATCACGCCACCGATTTGCTCGACCTCTTTGTCCGGATCGGCGTCTTCGCGCCACATCTTTTCGAAGATGTCTTTTGCCATCTTGCCCGTTATTCGTCCCTCGCTCTGATGGGTCAGTAGACGAGCAATCCTTTCCGGCGGTACCGGGCAGTCGGATACCGTCAGCTTATCTCCAGACAGTCGGCCCAGAACCTCGGTCTGAACCCATTTGCTGGCAGCTAATGCATCCGCCCCACTTGTAACGATCTCCTCGTAGAAAAGCGCCAGATCTTTCTCGTCGGTTAGCACCGCTATATCATAGGGACGTAGGCCGTACTGTTCGTTAAAGCGACTGCGAACGTCTTCTGGGAGCGGAGGAAGCGTCGAGCGCACCTCTTCGATTATGGTTTGGTCCAGGCGAAGGGGTAGTAGGTCCGGATCTGGGAAATAACGGTAGTCGGCACTTTCTTCCTTACTTCGCATCGACTGGGTCTGCCCGGTATCTGCGTCGAACAGCCTTGTTTCCAGTACGATTGCATCGCCCGACTCCAGGGCACGAGCCTGGCGTCGGATCTCGTAACCCAGCGCACGCCCCACATTGCGGAAGGAGTTGATGTTCTTTATTTCGACTCGCGTCCCCAGCGGCTCTGTTCCACTCGGTCGAATGGACACGTTGGCATCGCAACGGAACGATCCCTCCTCCAGGTTTCCGTCGCATACATCCAGATAACGCAGGATGTTTCGTAACTCTTTCAGATAGGCCATAGCCTCTTCGGCGGAATGAAGATCGGGTTTTCCGACAATCTCCACCAGGGGGACACCCGTTCGGTTGAAATCAACCTGGCTTAACCCGGTCTGCGCATCGTGTAGATTCTTTCCCGCGTCTTCTTCCATGTGGACGCGCTCAATACCGGCTCGGAACGTTCGTTCGGGTAAGACGATCTCAAGCCAGCCTTCGGTGCATATCGGTTTGTCGAATTGGCTGATCTGATATCCCTTCGGAAGATCTGGATAGAAGTAGTTTTTGCGAGCAAAGACGCTCTCGGTGGTTACTGTACAATGCAGGCCAAGCCCTGTGGCTATGGCCATCTTTACCGCCGATTGATTGAGCACAGGTAATGTGCCCGGATGACCCAGGCACACAGGACAGACGTGAGTGTTGGGCTCTCCGCCGAAGTTTGTGGGGCAGCCACAGAAGATCTTTGTCCTGGTCTTCAGTTGGGCGTGCACCTCCAGTCCAATAACCGGCTCCCAGCGTTCAAGGATGGACTCCATGGCGTAGCGTGACATCAGCCCCCCTCCGCCGACAGGCCCTGAATGGGAGTTGGAGGGTTGTACCCACCGGTCTGCACTTCGCAGGCCCGTGCTACACGTAATAACATGGGCTCTTGCATATGATTGCAGATGAATTGAACCCCGACAGGCAACCCGCTGGCATCGAGTCCGGCTGGGACACTCACAGCGCAGACACGCGCCAGATTACAGGCAATCGTGTAGATGTCTGCCAGGTACATCTGTAGGGGGTCCGCTGTGCGTTCGCCTTGGGCAAAGGGTGCTACAGGACTTGTTGGTAGGCATAGAGCGTCACATTGCTGGAAGGCTCGTTGGAAATCGCGACCAATCAGGGTCCGTACCCGCTGTGCTTTTACGTAGAATGCGTCGTAGTACCCAGCCGATAGAGCGTAGGTTCCAAGCAGTATACGTCGCTTCACTTCTGGCCCAAAACCCTCCGACCGGGTTTGGTTATACATATCTACGAGATTGGCTTTGCGTACATCGCCGATATCGGCCCTTTGCCCGTAACGAACCCCATCGTAGCGAGCCAGATTACTGGAGGCTTCTGCGGTCGCCGTGAGATAATATGCTGCGATAGCGTGGGGAAGGCTGGGTATGGAGACCGGAACCAACTCGGCTCCTGCGGCGGCAAGCTGGTTGGCCGTCTCCATCACGCGGCTGGAGATCTCAGGGTCCAGACCATCCGGCTCAAACGCCTCTTTGACGATGCCGATACGAAGCCCTTTCGCACCGTCTTCCAGTGACGAGAGCAGGTCGGGCATCGGAGTGTCCCGGCAGGTGCTGTCTCTAGGGTCCGGTCCTCCGATAGCCTGTAACATATGGGCTGCGTCTCGGACGGTCCGGGTTATGGGTCCGATCTGGTCCAGACTGCTGGCAAAGGCGATGCTTCCAAATCGACTTACTCGGCCGTAGGTAGGTTTCACTCCCACGACGCCACAAAATGCTGCCGGTTGCCGGATCGAACCACCTGTATCCGTTCCGAGGCTCGCGAACCCGGCGCCAGCAGCAACGGCGGCGGCCGAACCGCCCGAGGAACCACCCGGCACTCGACTCAAATCGTAGGGGTTACTGGTGGCTCCATAGGCTGAATATTCGGTGGACGAGCCCATCGCGAATTCGTCCTGGTTATTCTTTCCAAGAATGATAGCGCCGGCTTTCTTAAGTCGCTGAACAACGGTTGCGTCGTACGGAGGGATATAACCACTGAGTATCTTTGAGCCGGCCGTTGTTTCGAGTCCTTTGGTAACGATTTGGTCCTTAATGGAGATGGGGATTCCATCGAGTGGACCCAGGGTCGCCCCTTGTTCGCGTCGCTGGTCGGCTTCTTTCGCAGCTTCCATGGCGTTGGAGCGGTCGAGTCGAATAAACGCATGTACGTCGGCCTCGATAGCCTCAATATGGTCGAACACCGATTGGGTTAAGGCGGTACTCGTAATCGAACCATCCGCGAGAGCAGTGCGGGCTTCGTCGATTGTACCGAATAACAGATTGGGCGAGGACGCGGTCATCACACCACCCTGGGGACAATAAAGAAGCAGCCATCGTCATCTGGGGCGTTCTCTAAAGCATCGCTTTGGGGGAGAGAATCCTGCGGTTCATCCTCTCTTTGAGGCAGGTTTTCGGATGCTTCGTAGAAGTTGGGGTCGACAGTATCCAGATCGAGAGAGTCTAGACGCGCGACGTAGTCGAGTATCGTACCCAGCTCCTGGGCCATTTGTTCTACTTCAGCAGCAGAAAGTTGTAGGCGTGCCAGTTTGGCCACGTGTTCGACGTCTTCATGGGAAATCGGCATGGAGTCCTCTGGCAAATGCGAGGTCGATAACTATGAACCTACCCCCATGATGTCAACCATCACATGGGCAGGATGTTCATCACGCCCGTTTCAAAAACAGTCGCCTCGACCAGTGGTCCACTTGCGAGATGCGCAGATCCAGGCGTTGCCCCAGGGACACAGTCTTTGATGCGGACCAGAATGTGCGAAAGCCAGTATCGAGAAGAAAGAGCTCTACTCTCCGATGTTGGATTCCGATGACTTCGGCCCGAACCGTTCGTCCGACCTGCTCCTCATAATGACGCAGGATCCAGGATCTATGGGCGTCAAACATGATGCGCTGATTACTCTTTCTGGCCGCCTCCAACCCTGCCATATGGTGTTGAAGTTCGGATCGGGAAAGAAGGGGGCTGCCCGTATTGATGAATGATGTAAGCTGCAATTGAATGAGATAGTCGGCCGCGCGGCGGATGGGGCTGGTTACCTGCACATACGATGGGACACCAAGGCCTCCGTGGCCTCCGGGATGTAAAGTCGCTTTAGCGGGTCGTAATTGGCGGAACCGCTCAAAAATATCTGCGTGATCCGAAGGAGGAAGCGGAGAGTCGATGTGCAGCTCGAACAGGTCCTGTACCCGATAAATGGCGGGTATGGACCGGGCGGTCAGATATTCCGCCGCCATGGTGCCGGCTAGTATCATGTATTCCGAAATCATATTTCGGGCTTTGGAGTCGTTGGGCTGTTTGTCGATACGAATGGAGCCGTCGGATTCGCCGCGTACACGGAATGTGTGTGGTTGCCATATTACGGCCCCGTTTCTACGGCGCCGGTCTCGGATTCTACTGGCGAGGCTCTGCAGTAATCGCAGGTCATTCGTAGTGGCGTCATCTGGCGCCGGATCTTTTGTGAGGAGGCTGTCCACCTGATCATAGGTGAGCTTGCTTGTTATCTGGACAGAGGTGGAGACAACCTCAACTCCGATCGGTTCCCCCTCTGCCGTTAGCTCCACCTGGAAATCAAGAACACGTGATGGCTGACCATCACTCAAGCTGAGAGCGTCTTCGGAAAGACAGGCTGGCATCATTGGTATGTTGCGATCCGGGAGATAAAGAGTTCCTACCCGCTCAAGAGCTTCCTGTCCGGTAGGAGAATCCAACGGCACGGCACTGGCCACGTCTGCAATCAGTATATGAACGATATATGTATCGCCCGATCGTTCGATAGCGATTGCATCATCGACGTCGCTGGTTACGGCATCGTCGATGGCAAAGGAACGAAGAGCCGTAGAGGTCGCTTCGGCCGTCTGGGCCTGTGTAGCTAATTGCGCTGCATCTTCCAGAACGGTGTCCGAAAACGGTGTGTGTCGCCCGTGTTTCCGTAGTTCACGATATTCGTGTGAGCTGTAGATCCCCAGTTGAACAAGGGCGTCATACGCCAGGCGGTCGATACCATAGGTGCCTCGTTGGAGCACCGGAGCGAGGTGGCTTTTCGCCATTTTCCACTTTGGATGCACGTCACTTTGAACCGCTAGCACCTCTAGCAATGCGATCGCCTGGGCCAGAGGTTTGGAGGGGGTCCCAACCGGTTGGCGTGCATCGAGGGCTTCTCGGAGCGCTTCTGTAAAATGTTTCTGGTCCATGGAATCTTCAAGTGGGGGTGTTTTTTCGGGATCAAACACCGGCCTGCGCTCGGAGAAGCTCCGCGAGCAGGGTATAGCGTGCGATGGCATCGTTTTTGGAAATGGCGATACCCACGGCACGTTTGCTACCAACCAGCACTACAAGACGTCGCCCACGCGTGACGGCGGTATAGAGAAGGTTTCGACGCAGCATCATATAATGCTGCGTATGTACCGGTAGGATGACCGCGGGGTATTCGGAACCCTGCGACTTATGAATCGACAGGGCATACGCCAGCCGAAGACCATCTTGTCCGTCTGCGGGAAATGTGACGTCCCGGTCATCAAATCGGACGATGACAGATCCATCGTCAACGCCGCGCCCCATCAAGATCCCGACGTCGCCGTTGGCTACATCCAGTTCATAGTTATTACGGACTTGAATCACGCGATCGCCAACGCGAAGATTTCCCCGCTTATTGATGACGACACCATCGGGGTTCAGGAGATCTTGCAACCATTCGTTCAGGCTCTCTGCGCCTAAGAGACCTCGATGCATTGGAACGAGAATCTGTATATCGGTTCGTGGATCGAGCCCAAACCGTTCCGGTATCCGGCGTAGTATCATGGCCTGAATTGCCGAACGGATATCATACGGATCATCCAGGTGAACCGTGTAGAAATCAGTCAATTCGGTGTTGGCATCTGGCGCCGTGGGTGAGTCGCCGTTGAGGATACGATGAGCGTTTTCCACGATAAGAGAGGCGTCTGACTGCCGATAGACACGCTTTAGACGTACAACGGGAACCACATTCGAGGCGATGATATCGTGTAGAACCAGACCGGGACCCACCGACGGGAGTTGGTCTGCGTCCCCCACGAGAATTAGCGCGGCACCATCCTTAAGTGCTCTGCATAGAGAGACCATCAATGGCACATCGACCATGGAGACTTCGTCGACGATGATGAAGTCGGCCGGGAGGGGGTTGTCCTCGTCACGAGTGAATGACTCCGACTGTGGACTATATTCGAGGAGTCGGTGGATGGTCTTTGCGAGGGCACCCGACGTTTCCGTAAGACGTCGCGCAGCGCGGCCTGTGGGGGCTGCTAACGCGACGAGGTGTCCACGACGTTGAAGTAGGGCAAGCGTCCCGCGCAAAATTGTCGTTTTGCCAGTACCCGGACCCCCTGTAATCACCGAAACAGGGTTTCGGACGGCGGTCTCAATGGCTGCGATTTGTTCTTCGTTGAGGGGTAGCCCGAGTTGGTCCTGCGCGAATTCGATTTCATCGGTTCGAGGTGCAGGTCCTCCTGGTCCATCTTGAAGTTGTTGAAGCCGCGAAGCAATTTGTTGCTCTAACTCGTAATGCTCGGTTAACCCGAGCCAGTCGTCGGTACCCGGTATATTGCAGACCAAAGCCTCGTCTGTCATGTCCAGGAGGATGGCTTCAATATCGGTCTGCGCTACATCCAATAAGGTCGTGGTTGCTTCAACCAACTCTGTCCGAGGCAGATACAGATGGCCGGAATCACGAGCCTTCACCAGACAATGGCTCAAGCCGGCCCGGAGTCGGTGCGGGTGGTCTGCAGGGATCCCAAGAGCCTGTGCAATACTATCTGCGGTTCGAAAGCCAACTCCACCGATCTCTTCCACAAGACCGTACGGATTGGAGCGAACGCGCTCTATTACTTCGGTGCCATAAGTGGTCAATAAGCGATGGGAAATCCCCAACGGAATTCCCAACCCCTGTAGAAAGATCAGCGCCTCACGAGTTTGTACATCGTCGTCCAATGCTTTGATAATTGATGTGGCGCGTTTCTTTCCGATACCTGGTACTTCCCGTAGGCGCGAAGGGCTATCGGCAATAATTTCGAGAACGGCGACACCGAAATGCCCAACCAGCCGTTCTGCGATCTTGGGGCCGATATCCGGAACGCGGGCTAAATACGCCTCCACACCGACAACGGTTTGCGGCATCACCTTTTGGTAACTATCGACGCGGAACTGACGACCAAACCGCTGATGCTCCTGCCAGGATCCAGAAAGGCGTACGCTGTCTCCTTCGTGGAGAGTTCCGATCGTACCAACCGCTACGGTAGTCGATGGACTATCTTCCACCGCGATACGAAGTACGGCAAAGCCATCTTCGGATCGGAAGACCACCCGATTTACGCGGCCTACCAGAACGTGGGATTCATCATCCCGATTCTCTTGCTCGAACAGCATGTTGCTGCTTATGACATGCGGATACGGCTTGGATCAACCCACGGATGTTTATTCACGTACAGCGTTAGGGTTTTGATGCATCGCATAACTTCGCATCCGCAGGTAGCAATGGGTTCCAGAGAATGGAGATTGCTCCTGTCGATGGTGTGCCGCCGCCAACGACGTTCAACCCCGTCGTTAGTAGAATCGCTCCGTCATTGCGGGCTTGCGTGCGAATTCCTACGGATGGTCCAATCGTAGTCTCGGCCTTGATGGTCATCGCAGGGCCGTTCGTTTTTCCTGAATCGGTATATTCAATCACCACAGCGTCGTCTCGGAGGCATTGACCAAGATCGTTTAGTGCTGGATCGCACCCATCAAAACCTTCAATCGTGTCGAGGCCAGCGATCCCGCCGGCGATAACGATGCGTTTCGAGTCGACGACGTCCATGCCGAAGAAGGAGCGTCGGGTCAGCCCCAGGGTCGAATCATCGAGGGGAATCGGACGTAGGGTGAGTCCTGGAGGTGTAGTACTTGTATCGACCGCCAGCTCGTATGGTGTGTCCAGGTCAATCGTGGAGAGATAGCTACCGCCCGTCGGAGCCATTCCACCAAAGAGGAGAAAGCGGTGTGTATCACCGGAGGATGGAAGAGCCACTGCGGTTCCGTAGCTTGGGGATCGAACTGTATCGACCGTTAAGCCTCCCTTGAAACTTATGGGGAGAACTCCACTCACAGTACCTGCCGCGTTCATCCACTCGACGATATTCGAACCTTCACCATCAGGGTTTCCGCCGAATACGATGACATCTCCTGTAGGCAATTGAAGAAGCTGGCTACCAACGCGGGGGGTCACCAGATCAACAACTTCGATAAGAGGCGCACCCGGATTGGTCAGAAGCCCGTGTACGCGAATCATCTTAGAGAAGGGTTGGTCGAGGTTGGCGTCGATCCCTCCCACAATGAACAGATTGTCTCGCACAACATCGTAAGAGGTAGCAGCCATCAAAGGAAGGGAGTGCACTCCGGCGGTGAACGCCCCCTGGATCTTCAGGGCTGTGCTCTGACCGGTGTCTACGTCGATGTACTCAACAAAATGATCAGCCGTTAATGGAGTTGGACTGGAACCAGGGTGGAAGAACGGTTTGGAGAGGTCACTTCCCTTGGTTTCAAGAGATGTCGTGCCACCCATGACTAGAATGTTGCCATCGTTTAGCGTGGTGGTATTCGCCATCGCCCTGGGAATGGTCAACCCTCCCTGCAGTGGCACATAGGTTCCTGTATTGGTGTGGAACAAAACGATCGTATCGGACATGGTGAAAACATTATTTTCCACCTGTGCTCCACCAAGAATAATCGAATTGCCATTATCCAGTTTCGCCGTAGCCGGGAAGCTTACAGGCTCGGGCGGTTGCGATTGCCCCACGTGTACATCGCCTACCAGTACGGATTCGGTTGGACAGGCGAGCGCATCTTCCGGCGTAAGTAAAATGTGGAGCCCCTTTTTTGTATGTTTCTCCACTATGACGTTGGTTAAGAGACCGTTCCAGCGGGGGGCTGAGTCGGAGCCCTGGCAGCCAAAAATCTGCAACGTATAGGGGATCTCTGGGACAATCTGGTCCGCGAGGAGGATACCTCGTCCAGATAATTCCGTGGAGTCGAGGTGAAACACCCGCTCTTGCACGGCTTGGCCGTTGAAGATGCGTATTACCAGTCGGTCGATATCAGCAGGAAAGCCGTCCCCAAGAACCAACTGTTCCGCATCATTACTATCAGGCGCTGGTGAACAGACACCGTCTTGCGATAGTTCGGCCCAGACCACCGAGATACCACTGCCTTCACCAATTTGTTCTGAACTCTCGTCTGGCGCGCAGCTTATCCAGAGCGAGGCGATGAAAAACAAACTTATAATGCGAAGGCACATAAAAAACTCGAAAGCGACCGGCTACCTATGGCTGCATTCTAGCCTCATAGGGTCGAGGGTCAACCAAAACCAGGTTTTACTGAAAAGCTGGCCGGGTTACGTCAATCGGATGAGATGGATAGTGAGTGTCCCTAAAGGGCGCCGCCAAAGTCCTGCTCCTGACCAATTGTACCCCAATCGGTGCTGGTGTCACCTTCAGCCGCATCGAGTACAATTACAGTGCGTAGTTGGCTGGACATTATGGCCGTAGAAAACTTTTCTTCCGACGTGCAATGCTGGTCTCCCTGCGCAACCGCGATCCACCATGGACGGTTTGGTTCGGTTATCAGACACGTACCTCCACTCGAACAGCCCGGTACCGTGTCCCCCGGTGCCCAGCCGATAGAGATGTATTGAAAGTATGTTCCCCCCTGGTCCACAGGGTTGACGCCTAGAGCACACCAGCCAGGGTAGGCAGCCTGGTCGGTGGGACAGCCGATATCCCACTCCGCTGGATCCTGTTTACAGCCCGATGGCCATACATTCGTTGGATAGAAGTCATTATACGCTTTCCCAGTATCCACATATTGAGAGTACGTAGCGAAATAGGACTCCTGGCGAATTCGGATTGCACCAAGAAAGGAGACAGCTTCCTGAATTTGTGCGCGACGCTTATGCCCATGAAAGTTGACCACTGCCACAGACGTCAGGACTGTGAGGATAATCACGACGAACATTAATTCAATAAGCGTGAAGCCTGCCGTTCGAAATGAGCGGCGGTGTAAGGAACGTCGTATGATGGCTTGTGGTGACATGTAGGGTGTTCGCTTCTGTTCTTCGATCCGAATAGATCGAGTGGATTGATCTAGTGTACGACGAGACCCACAGGATAGCCAACGATTTTACAATACACTGTAATTAATAAGGTTTTTTAGTGTGCAGGGAGGGCTTTAGCTGGTCCGTGTGATGGCATGAATCCCTGGATTTGGCCTATTACGGAATCTTTGGAAGATCTTTTTTGTTCAAATCTGTTGCCTCCTACCGAGGCGTTCTGTTAGAAACCCGTCTCTCCGCCAAACGGTGTGTTGACCATACAAGTGTAACAACACCGTTTTAATACGAAATTTTACTGAGGAAGAAACATGCATCGCATCTTGAAAACCGGTTTCTGTCTGGTCTTGATGGTAAGTGTAGTGATGGCTCTGGGAATTGCCGGCTGTAAGAAGAAAGGCAATGACGACAATCAAGGGCCTCAAGATACACAGGGCTCCCCTGGGGGCAACGAAGATCCAAATAAGAATAACGCTGGTGAAACAGCTGATAACGCTGGAAAGAATCCGGCTGCTGCCCCGGCCGCTCCTTCGGCGCCGGCCGCTGCTCCTTCGGCTCCCGCTGCTGCTCCAGCCAAGTCGACCGTAAAGACAGGAAAGACCGACGAGAAGGTCAAATTAGAGTTCTACGTGATGTCCCAATGTCCGTTTGGTACCCAGGTCGAAGCAGCAATCGACCCGGTATTGGACAAAATGGGAGCCAATATCGATTTCCATCTGGAGTTTATCGGTAATAAGGACCCCAACCAGGAGACTGGTTACAACGCGATGCATGGCCAGAGCGAAGTGAAAGGAAATATCTGGCAGCTATGTGCCATCAACCATTACGCGGCTGACTTCAAATACATGGACTTCATTCTCTGTCAGAATAAGAACATGCGCGCTATTCCGACGAATGGTGAAAGCTGTGCACAGGAAGTTGGTCTGGATGTAGCGAAGATGAAGGCTTGTGCGGAAGGCCAGGAAGGTAAAGACCTTTTCGGAGCTTCCCTTGAGAAAGCCCAGAGCAAGAAGGCTACGGGTAGCCCCACAATCTTCCTTTCGGGTCGTCGTTATGGCGGTGGCCGTACCGAGAATGATTTCATGCGGTCCATCTGCAATGAGTTCAAGGGTACGCGCCCCGAAGCATGTGCCAACATTCCTGAGCCGGTTAAGGTCGAGACCATCGTGTTGACCGATACCCGCTGCAAAGCCTGTAACTCTCAGCGTCTTGTAGGACGGCTTAAGAGCCTCTTCCCCGGTTTATCCGAGACAACCTACAACTACGCCACGGACGCCGGGCGGGCCAAGTATGACGAAATGGTCAAGGCCAACGGTCCTCTTCTTCTTCCCGCCATTCTTTTCACCGACTCGGTAAAGAAGGGTGAGGGATACCAGCGCGTACAGCGTTACCTCAAGCCATATGGTGCGTATAGCGTATTGGCCATTGGCGCGAAGTGGGATCCCACGGCGGAAATCTGCGATGACAAAACCGACAACACGGGTAACGGCAAGGTGGATTGTGAAGATCCTACCTGTACCGCTCAACTCATCTGTCGCAAAGAGCAGAAAAACAAGTTGGATGTATTCGTAATGAGCCAATGCCCCTATGGTGTTCGTGCGCTAAACGCCATGGACGAGGTTCTTAAGAATTTCGGTGATGACCTTGATTTCGAAATCCACTTCATTAATGACGTAGACCCAAACAGCAAAACTGGTTTCAGTTCGCTGAAAGGTGACACAGAGGTCCGCGAGAATATCCGCGAGCTTTGTGCCATTACGCATTACCCAAAGAACCACAAGTACATGGACTACATCCTCTGCCGGAACAAGAACATCCGGTCGGAGAATTGGCAGGAATGTGCGGTGAATGGAATTGATGTAAAGGTTATCGAGAAGTGCTCTACCGGCGGCGAAGGTAAGACTCTTCTTGGTAACGATCTCAAGCTCGCGAAGAGCCTTGGCATCAGCGCCAGTCCCACGTGGCTCGCCAACAATAAGCATAAGTTCAGTGGCGTGGACGCAGAGACCATTCGCAAGAATATCTGCATCTACAACCCGGGCTTGAAAAACTGCGACAAGAAGCTTTCCGGTCAAGCCCCTGGTGGCGCTGCCCCGGCCGGTGCTTGTGGCAAGTAGTTCGCTCAGAACTGTTCGAAAGCCATAAAAAGGGCGGGGTTTTTACCTCGCCCTTTTTCATTTTTTGTGGATGAAAGGATCCTGTCACATGTTTTCATTGCCCTTTTCGGGGCGGCCGGTACAATGACGCCACTCGGAATGGAAGGTTGATATCTAGACACGATGAAGGAACGTGCCATTGAAATAAAGGTTGGCTTCCTCGTTCTATCCTCAGTTGTCCTGCTGGTGCTCTTTGTATTTGCATTAGGCGACATACAATTTGAGGAGCAACGGACTTACTACGTTGAGTTTCGTCGAGTTGGGGGCTTGGCTCCCGGTGCGCCGGTAAAGATTGGTGGGGTACGATCGGGGAAGATTCAGGCTCTCAAGTTCCATGGTCCGTTAGAGGGAACAACGGGCCGGAGCTCGCCTCTTGTTCGAGTGAAAATCGGAGTCGCAACCGGAAAGGCCGGGAGCGTTCGTGAGGATGCCAGCTTTACGATCACGACCTCCGGTGTTCTTGGGTCGAAATATATAGAGATCGACCCAGGGTCGGCATCGAAACCACCGCTTCCACCCGGTAGTGTGGTTCGAGGGCAGGAGCCGTTCAGCATCGCGTCGGTCAGTAGTCGTGCAATCAAATTACTCGATGGTATGACCGATCTATTGTCCAAGAATGAGGGTTCGATCAGTTCATTGATCAAAAACGCCGATAAGACTCTGAAGGTTGCGGCAGATCTGGTGAAATCAAATAAAGATGGGATGGGTGGGACCGTAAGCAATATGACCTCATTGCTGAAAGAAACCACGGTGCTTATAGGCTCTCTGAACACGGCCCTAGGAGATGGTAGTGAAGTCCATGCGATGATCGTTGACGGTCGTCATACAGCAAAAAACAGTCGGGTCATTACAGCATCTGTCGCAAAGCGAATGCCGGGACTCTTGAGTGAATCTGCGGAGACGTTGACTGTCCTGAAGGGGGCTGTAGCGAATTATAGTGAGATCGGGGAAGAGGGCCGCTCTCGGATCCTCGGTATGCTCGAACGGTTGGACTCTATGGTAAACCATGCGGAACAACTGGTTGGTAATGTGCGTCAGGGCCGTGGATTGGTAGGGGCCATTCTGAACGATCCTGAACTCTATGATGACATCAAGGAAGCAGTCCGAGATATCAAGCGACACCCATGGAAGCTGCTCTGGAAGGAGTAGGGAACGGGCACTCTCTGAATCCGCTCTTCTATCGTTGCGAAACACGGACGCAGCGATTATGTTTCACCGCCCCTGAAGCAACACCGCACGGTCTAAATGTTGGACAACCCAAAACCTGACACCGGAACACTGACCAGACGTCTGGCTTGGACGACACTCGTTGTGAGTGCGGTTGTTTTGTTGTTCCGTCTGGGCTCTCCTGGCTTATGGGATCCGTGGGAGATAAACCCCGCGAGTATCGCTCGAACGATAACATCGTCTCCACAGGTACTGGTTTTAGCCACAGAAAGTGGGCTCGATGATGGGTATAAGGAGATCGTCAAAGATCCAAAATCAGGTGTTCGTGTTTTCTGGCTCGATGGTTCTGGAAAAGCCACGACAGGAAGCCTGAAGAGCCACCTGAATCGGTCAAGGAACCATCTAAAGTCCTACGACTATCATGTGGTGATCGTCCCAGTGGAGACCGCCGATAATGATAAACTGGCAGCCTTCTACGAACACGGGCCTGCACAGGATACGTTAGTGAAGGAAAAGGCGTCGGTCGAACAGGAGCTGGTAGACCTGGACGCCAAACAGAAAGAACAAAGGCAGGTCATACAAGGAGACACCGCTCTGCCGGTGAAACCATTGCCAGGGCTTGAAAAGCTCATAAAGAAGCGCAAGACGAAGCTGGCTGAGATTACAAAGAACCTGGCGATGGCTAAAGCTGGTGAAGATCTTGAGAAGAAGCTATCGGACTGGGCCGATTTCAGCCGGACTTATCAGCCAGGCAGCCTCTTTCTGATCGTCTCGGATGCTGGGTCCGATCCTGCACCCCCAAAAGACGGGCCTTCGACTGATAATGACAATTCCAAATCCGTCGCTACGCTACTCGCGGCGAAGGGATTGAATGTTCGCACCATTGGAGATGCCGACGTACTGAGAAAGAGCCTTGGAGGCGCGCGCGCTCTCCCCAGTGAGCTGGTTCGGGTCCGACCGAATGATGGTGGCGTTTATGGGGTACCTCCCCTGCGGTATTGGCTGGTTTCCTGGTCCTATGACCTGTTTGGTACGAGTGAGTTTTCGACCCGATTGCCGGGAGCTCTCCTCGGCATCTTGGCAATTATGATCACGTTCATCTTCGCGACCCATTTGATTGGGCCCTGGGGAGGAGCATTTAGTTCTGCAATCTTATTAACATCGCCGTATCTTGCCGTTCAGGCGCGGAACTTTGGGGGTGAGATTGGGTTTATTGCATTTCTGGGGCTTGGCGTTCTCGGTCTAGAACGGCTCATGCGGGGGCGAAGGTTCACCGGATTGAGTCTCTTTGGTGCCGGATATGTACTCTTATTCTTGGAGAAGGGTGTTTTTGGCACATTGATGCTCAGTATGATCGCTCTCGCTCTGATGCTTTTTGAGTGGCGTCGAAACGCATCGTTACGGAATGTTGCTTTGTTTTCCTGGTTGGTCTTGGGGGTTCTCTTTGCAGAGGTTCTTGCACCAAATGATGGGATGGGCGCGATATTCTCGGACATGAGAATCTGGGTGCCCGCCGTATTGGTTGTCGTTCTCTTTGCACTTCAATTCTTCCCCGGACTCTTTCTGTCCCAAGGAGATGGCGAGGCCGATGACATCGATCTCTTTGGGCGCTGGTTGTACTGGCCCAGCCTGATTCTGGCCGTGATTTTTGTCGGCGCAGTTGGCGGTTTAATCCGTTCCGATACATGGGGCTTCATGTCTCATTTCACGGCAACGAACCATCTCTTCCAGGGTGGTCCAGGTGGCTCCGACCGTTCCTTTGATTTCTTAATGTTGCAGACGGGCTTTGGGTTATTACCCTGGATTGTCCTTGTGCCTTTTGGGATGGCCGGTGTGGCTCGCCGCTGGTTTGATGCAAAGGAGGACAATAGCAGTATTGATGGCCTTATTGTCCTATGGGCTACGGTGCCGTTTGTCGTAATCGCTGCGACCATGTTGAAGCTGGGTCATTTTGTCTATCCTGCGGCACCTGCTCTTGCGATTGGTGTAGCAGCTATGGCGGTTCGAATGGGAAAGGGAGGTCTTATCTGGCCTGTTCGCGCCCTTTTCGTGGTGTTGGGTCTATACGTGCTCCTGGCAGAGCTTAAGCTTTCCCCACATCCCCTGGTGGGCTCTGTGACCTGGGATCCTCCCTTTGTTTTCGCTTTTGAAAAGCTCCACCGTGGGGTGCAGTATCCAACGAATGTTGGGTTGGACAGCATGTTTCGACTCGTAGGTCTGCTATTTCTGGGTTGGATACTATACGCGTCGATTCAGGGCGGAGAAATCTTTGCTCGACTACGTCGGTGGAGTCGCAATGAAAGTGCATTTTCGGGTGTCTTGTATGCGCTCTTATTTGTGATTATAGGGGGGCTGATTTTTCTTGTGGCTCGAGTCATTCAGGGAATCATTATCCTGAACCCCGAAACTACAGGCCCACATATGTTGAACCAGTTGAATGAGGCGCTCCTACTGGGGTCGCCGGTTCGGTTCTTCTTTGTCTCGATGCTAGTTGCCGTGTTGGTTCACTCTTTATTCAAGCTGTTGGGTTGGATTCAGCGTGTTTGGAGGCGGCAACGGAGTGCACACTCGCCACCACAAGAGAGTGCACTGTTAAATCCGTTTGGGCTAGGTCGTAGTCTGGATTTAATAGCCCTTTGTTTGGGGGTACTTGGAGCCTTTACACTGCTTTTCTCCGCCGTTTCGAATCCCCAGAATATTTTTCTCGGACTACTACACCCTCTTATCCTTTGCGGGGCGATACTGATTGGCCTTTGGGTAGCAGAACATCGCGAGGATCTCTTTCGAGAGGAGGCTGTCCTGGCGGCCAGCGTGTGGTTAATCTTGTACGGCGCTGTGGTCGCAGACAAGGAAGGTCTTTTTAACGCCACTTGGGCCTATACCTTGTATGGCCTGGTTTTATGGTTTCTTCTTCTGCGGTGTTGGCCACGGGTATTTGTGTCTGTAGCTCTCAAGAGAGCCACCATAATTGTGTCGTTGTTGGGAATCCTGGTGACTACGGCTATTCCCCTGGGAGGAATGTTACAAGACGTGACGGCAGCGACGAGCTATAGCGCAGAGTCACCGGGTGCGTTGGTTCCATCGGCATCGATGCATGCGGTTACGGCTGCTGTCCCCTATCTACCGTCGGGTGCGGCACCAGATTTTGCTTCCAGTTCCACCCTTCCGGATGGTCTGGGGCTTGTTGGAGAGCCAAGTCCAGTGGGTGAGACGATGTCCCAGGCCATGGGTTCGGGTCTGCTGCTGATTTCGATCATATGTCTTATCCTATGGTCCATCATGGGGTGGACCCGCAGTATGCAAAGCTTTGAGGCTCGAGTAGGGCGGAGCAGGCTTCATATGGGGGTAGCAATCAGCGGTGTCCTTGCCGCGTTGTTTATGGCAACTGCTCCCGCTATGGGGATGCGCACCGGTGAAGCTACTATGATGCGGCATCTAGCCTGGATACCACTGGCGATAGTGATGGTGGATGTTATCGCTACGATGATCGTCTACATGGATCGTGACCATAACTGGCGGGATGCGCTCAGTCGTATGGCAAGGGCCATCGAACGTCCTGGAATTCACTTTGCTGGTCTTGTGGCTTTATCTTTTGTGTTGATGGGGCTCGTCGTCTTTCGGTTTGTGCCCGATCTGAGCCTTCACGTGTCCCATAAGCATTTGTTGGAAACGTATAAGAATGCCGAACGTCGTTCGGATATCGGGCCGAATATTTTCTGGCATGGGGCCGCAGGGGCGACCCATAGCAAGAATAATTTCTATGAACAGTCGATACCTCACGTAAAGAATGAGAAGACCGTCATTGATATTCTGCGTGGGCGAGAAGATGTGGTGGTGCGACCGGAGACATCTCGCTTTCTGGATCTGCCCGAACACGTCGTTGTTCGCAGTTTCGACCCCAGGAATGACGCTGACGGTGATGGGGTTCGCGACTACACGGCCGATACAGGCGTTGGCGTCTTGGGTAGTGGCGTCATTACAGATGAGCATAAGAGTTGGGCTAAAGATGACTGGGTTGGCGCACAAATCATCGATGGCAAAGGGAATAATGGAAAGAGTGAAGTTGGGACCTCAACGAATTGGTCATCAAACCATCTGGTGGACACCAGAAAGAAATGGACGAGAGACGAGTGGAAAGGGGCGACACTGCGTATTCGAAACCGAGGTGATGTAACGGTAACGGGCAACGACAAAACCCGGCTCGAATTTGTGGGGGCTTCGATGCCCACGGGAAGTAATGGTCGGTTAACAAGATATGAGTTGTCTTTTCCTCGTAGAGTGACCTCCAACACAGCAACAACTCTAACCTATGAAGGACCGCCTCTTGAGCAGGGAGCTGGGAAACCAGACGGGTATTACCGTGTGGATCGGATGCAAACGGAATTTGCAGGTACCACCAGCCGCGTTCGCCAATTCCTTACCGATAGGACGGCCAAGTGGAAACCAGATCAATGGAAGGGGGCAGAGCTTCGAACCGGAGATGATCCGAAAGGTCGTGCGGGGATCGTGATTGGCAACGATACCGACACCGTATTCTTTCGTGGATATCCCTTACGAGTCATTCCATCACAATCCGTGCAACGGTATAATCTCGCTATGGCCGGCCAGGATCCGGTGCGGGGTGAGGTCGAAGCGTTTGGTTATGAACTAACATTCGATGGAGTTCAGTGGGCGTTGAACCGCTGGAAGGATGCACGGGTAATTGGTGATGGGAACCAACGAGCCAGAGAGCGTGTTGTTGTTTCGAGTGGAACCAACACGGTTCGCTATCAAGGACCTCCGTTGGGTTTGGGTGATGGTCCCGCAACCGTAACGCTTCGTCGGGCGCATAACCCAAAGAGTACGGGTATGAAGGATTCTCGAGCCTATGTTGTTGTGCCGAGTCGAAAGCTCAGCTCTCTGAACCACACCTATCGCAAAAGCAGTGGTGGAAAGCATATCCCAGTGCTCGACTCTCGTTCCTCCAGACTCAATCTTCTCGCGTCCAAGATTTCGGAGGGTGATAAGGACTATAATCGCTTCCGCCGTGTGGTACATACCACCGAGGATGTTATGGCCTTGCCCGGTGTACAGCCGATCGAGGTCAATTTCGAAAAGAAGTTAATCTTAAGCGCGTACCGGATTCACAATTCAAAACGACTTGTGCGTCGTGGCCAGAAAGTGAAGGTCAGCCTCTTCTTTCGAGTGATTGGCCGTGTTCTTAAGAACTACAGAATCTTTGTACATATTGAGAGTCCTGGTGCCGATCGTATTGGTGCCGATTTCTGGGTCTTGAATCTACCTGGTGGAGCGGATGACAAACAGTGCCGTGGGTGTTTCCAAACGAATCATTGGATGGTTGGAGATGTGGTAGAGGCGACATTTGAGAAGGAGATTCCGTTTGGATCGAAATCGGGTCGATACGATCTCTGGTTCGGGTTTTATATGTCGGGCGGAGATCAAAGCCGACTTAGCATTGAAAGCGTAAAGACGCCGGCTTATCGGACAAAAAACGATCCCGATCGAGTAAAGATCGGCTCCTTTACCGTCTACTGATAAAGGGGCATCGCAGTGCAGCTACGTGGTATCTACATCCCCATCTCGTTCTTGGGTTTGTTTCTGTCGATGTTGGGTCTGCTTGTGGGCTCTTTTCTTAACGTCCTGATCGCACGTCTTCCGGCCAACGAGAGTATTGTCAGCCCGGGTTCCCGCTGTCCGAATTGCGCCAATTCCATCCGCTTTTACGACAACATCCCAATTTTTTCGTGGCTTGTATTACGTGGCCGGTGCCGTAAGTGTGAGTGGGAAATTCCCATTCGCTACCCTGTTATTGAGGCGATGTGTGCGGTGGCCTTTCTCTTGGTCTTTTTCCGCGCGAGACATCTAGCGGGTTCTCCAGACCTGATGGGTTGGTACCTACTGCACGGACTCTCGTTTATGGCTTTATTGTTAGCCATCAGCGTCATAGATCTCGACCATATGATTATTCCGGATGGACTCTCCTTAACGGGCACCCTATTTGGTTTGGCAATCTCGTTTGGCGCAGTCGAAGCTACGGGTATCAACTGGCAATATTCATCTGTGGGGGCTCTGGTCGGCGGAGGCACCGTCTTATTTGTGGCGATTTCATACCGGATTGTACGTGGGCGTGATGGTATGGGTATGGGTGATGTGAAGCTTATGGCGCTATTGGGAGCCTATCTTGGCTTTGCTTCTGTACCGTTTATCTTGTTTGCAGCGTCTGTGCAGGGCACCTTATTTGCAACACTCTGGTGGCTAACGTCCCGGCCAAACCAGAAGACCACCGACGGCTCCGCAGATATGGCAGGAGTTGTAGTCGCAGAAGAACAGGAATCCGTGGGAATGCTTGCTCTACCCTTCGGACCCTTCCTCGCTCTTTCTGGCATGCAATGGTACCTTTTACACGATGTGTTGCCTCAAAACCCGTTGATCATGAACCTTTAACGGGATTCTATTTTATACGAGGCAAAGCATCAGATTGAGCCCTGAATTTGGGACCGGGTGTTTGAGTTCAGAATGGGTACTAGAAGTTGGGTTTTGGTGATTCTTTTCTTGGTTTGCGGTCTCGCAACAGGGGTCACAGTCCATTTTGCTTCGTCGGTTATGAGTTACGATGAGCAGCTGCAAAATCGGAATGAGTTTCGTGAATACGTCAAAGATTCCGTGGCGAAACGGCAGGTAGGGCGGGCGTTTGAACAACGACTGGATGGGCTCATTAGTATGGTCCGCAAAAAATACGCCCGTGTGTGGGGTATCTGGCGTCCAAGTTACCCGGAGATCAGACCGTATTTCTCTCCGAAAGAGGAGGCCGGTAAAAACCCACTTGGATCGATTCCAAAGCTGGCCGAGGTTCTGTCCCATGTTTCTGGCGATAGTCTTATGTGCAACATAGGACCACTGGGCCCATCGAAGATTCGTTTATGTGTAATGTCGGTTAAGGTGCAGGGTGATGGTGGGGAGTGGCGCCGCTTTGATGTAATGGTCGCCCAGAGTGATTTCCGTGGTGATCGGGTGACACATATGCGGCGTTTGGTGCCATTTGCACTCTTGGCGTGGATGTTGGTTGTTGTGGTGGGCTATCTAGCATTTTTCTTTGTAGTGGTTCGCCCCCTACGCCGAGTCAATCACGCAATGAACCGGGCAGCTACGACTCGTATTCGCTTCTTTTTCCAAGGGAGAGGGCCCGTGGAATATAGGGAGATCGCGGAGTCCTTCAACGAGATTGTGCGTACGCAGGAGCAAATCCACGATCGTTTCCAATTTCGCCTGGAGCAATTGGAACGGATCCACGAAGAGCTGTCGGACGCTAGAGATACGTTGGTCCGTTCCGAGCAATTGGCGCAGGCCGGTGTTATGGCTGCGGGCATTGCCCATGAGGTGGGGAATCCACTTGGAATTGTTTCGGGGTATCTCGATCTTCTGAACGCTCCAGATGTAACACCAGAGGAGCAAAGCCAGTACATTACACGTGTTCAGAATGGGCTTGGACGAATCAATCAAACTCTTCGTAATCTACTGGATTTTTCGCGTCACGAAGGGGAACTCTCCCCACCGAATGCAGATATATCTGCGGTTCTCGTTCAAATTCTTGAGCTAATTCGGCCACAGCTTCGTTTTGAGAATATTCATATTACGACAGAGATTGAAGAGACCCTTCCACGCGTAAACATCGCTGCCGGTCATCTGGAGCAGGTTCTATTGAACCTTATCATCAACGCGGGTGATGCCATTGGCGGTGATGGGAATGTTACGCTGAAGGCGGAGCAGGACGGTGAGATGGTCCGATTGCTGGTTATGGACGATGGACCGGGAATCTCTACCGACGTTGGCGACCGCATCTTCGACCCCTTTGTGACGACAAAGGCCCCAGGTAAGGGAACAGGGTTGGGTCTATTTGTGTGCAGAAACCTGATCACGTCCTACGGAGGCGAGATTCGTCTCGTGCATCAGGTCAATGGAGCCTGTTTCGAGATTATGTTGTGGGCGTGGGATGGATCGCCTGTACAGACCGACCTACCGTAGAATCTGGCTATATTGAACCGTATGCACTCTCTGTTGTCGTTGTTCAAATGCTGCGGCTCTGGCTTCCCATAGACCGGCCTGGCTTAGATAGCTGAGAGCTTGTTGTGCCTTCGCTTCATATGCAGAGGCATCCTTGAGTATCGTTTCGATCTTTCCAATGAGCTCGGAACATGTCTTTGAGCCTTCGCAGTCTGGTCCCGAATTAGGCAGGCCGACGTGGTCGAAGATCTGTTCTCTATTCGGCAGGAGGAGTTTTTCGATCGGTGCCCGAATATCCTGAAAAAAGAACACTGAAGCGTTTACTTCGGCTCCATTGGCGGTCATTTTGACCTCTCGCAGAAGAATCAGTCGCTCGACATGCTCATGCAAGCCGCGGCAGAAGAGCTCAACCTTATCGAGATTCAGTGGTTTTAGGTGAAAGGAGATGGGGACCTCGCCGACCAGCTGGTCGTCGCTGAATTGGAATGGCCCCGGTCCGTCGAATTCCGCGGGTAGAGGCGTGCCCATGGTGTCATCCGGCGTAGACGAGAAGTGGTCGAGTTGGAGACCCAGTGTTTGGCCATATTTCGTAAGAGTATCCTGAAGCGCCGGAATCTTTGGCTCTAAAGGGATCGCTACAAAAATACCGATAGCCTGGAAATTTCTCCGATGTTTCTCGAGTAGTTTGGTGTATGAATCCGCATTCCTGGCCATCACTTCGAGAGACTGAACGGCTGTTTTGGCGTCGCGCCAAGCAGTCTTCAATTT
>MDTE01174262.1_pt1 | contig 47564 bp, 36 predicted proteins | sample 811231 | NCBI WGS metagenome assembly MDTE01 (sample SAMN05326651, study PRJNA326480) | marine metagenome | isolation source: seawater | place: Indian Ocean: Red Sea | collected 2010 | reverse complement strand
CCCCACCGGTCTCGACCACGCGGCGGCACCACGCAGCATCAATTCGTTCGTCATGGATTTCACCAACGGCCGGACGGCCCGGACCGTTGCGGACCAATCTCGTCACCAGCCGGAATTCGCCGTCAAGTTTCCTGGTCTCCTGCCAGAACCGCGAGCGGTTCAGATCGTCACCGATGAAAGCGATGATCACCACGTCGAATGACCCCGTCTGAGACACGTCGGCGGCCACGTCCATCATCTGCAGCAACCCGTGACCACTGCGGGCCCGGTTGATCACGGCGACCGTCCCACCGAGGCGATCGACCAGTTCTGACTGCAAAAGCGCAGGCCAGGTCGTGCCCCCCCGCTGGATCTCCGAAAACGAATCGCCCACGACCAGGATGCGGGTCGCCGCATCCTCAACACCGGATTCTGGTGGCCCGATTGCCCCGGCCTCATTGCTGGTCCGCTCCAGTGACAACACGGCCCGACCGTTGACCACGCGAACACCAACCACCTGCCGATCCGGTGCGTGACGGAAACCAGCCACTGGATCATCGCGGATCGTGGCCTCGTTCCAGGCTCGGAACGTCGTCTGGACGCCCAGCGGCATCCCACCGACGTCGACGGCCAATTTCACGCGATAAGCCACTTCGGCGAGAACCCCCCCGGCGACGAGGCCGACCACAACAACAACGATCCGCCGTTGCCAGAACCGGCGACGAATCTGCGGAGAGGAGTCCTGATCGAGTGCGGGACTCGACGGTGACGTCTGGTCACTGGTCAACGTCGGTCTCCCCGACAATTCCCAATGTCTCACGGAGCGGCTCCCACGCTCCGACAGCGTCGGCAATGGCACGGTGGCCAGCAGAAGTGCAGTGTCCGTCCTCCACAAAAAACGAGAGCTCGGCGGTGTCCCCGAGTACGGGGCGGAGGTCGAGCAAATCAACACCCGTAGTCCGAGCCCAGTCGGCGACCAATTCGGCCGTCCTTCCCGGCCGCTCCAGCCAGCCATCATCGACGTCGAATCCCAACGTCCGGTTGAACGCCAGGGCCTGTTCGGAAACCTGTGACGCATCGGGAATCACAGCCACGACCAGGGTTGCTCCTTCCGACTCGACCAGTTGCTTGAGACGATCAAGATGATCGCGGGTCCGTTGCCATGCCTTGGTCGAGAATTCGGACGAGGGATCCAGGCTGTTCCGGAGCCGCTGAGGATCGAGACAGGCCTGCAGGTAGCGGTAGCCGGGCAGTTGCCCGGCTTCGGCCCGAGACCGCACCTCTTCGGGCAGGCCCCGGTAGTGGGCCTCGGCCACGTCGGCATCGACGGCGGCGGCAATCGCTTCCTCCCGGATCCAGGCCACCACCTCCGCTTCAGTCCGCTTTCGGTTCGCGTCAGTCGCCCGTGACCGTTGTTTCCGCATGGCGAGCTCGAGATACGTATTGGGACACCAGAAGTGAGCCAGTTGCCTGAGCGTTCCGGAAGGCTGCCAGTCGGCCAATTCCTGGTCAGTCTCCTCCTCCAGCACCTCCGCCAGATCGTTGCCGAGGTAATAGACCAGCAACACCGCGTCGGGGTCGAACCGTTGCCCGATCTGTCGAAAGAGAGTCACCTCGCGGATCGTACTCGTCCCGGCTCGTCCCACATTGATCACCTCGACGTCCTGTTGCGACCAGTGCCTGGCCAGTTGTTCGGTGAACACGTGCTCGTCGGCCACTCCGACGCCGGCCACGAAAGAATCTCCCAAGACCACCAATCGCCGATGACCAGCCGGTTTCGACTCGGCCACCTCCCGACCTCGCAGCCCCAGCGAGTTTGTGTGAAAGACGTAATCAAACTCACCGCTGCGATGCGTAACGGCCACGTCGGGTTCCAGACGCAACAGGTGACGGCGGTGCGAACCGGCCAGCACACCCAGCAACCAGTCGGCCGGCTTCAGCACCACCACGACCACGATCGCCACCAGCACCAAGCGTTTCAGCCACATGCGGCGGACCAGCCGGCTGGAACCGACGGTCGAATGGATGGCCGTTTCGGACTCGGACGACACCGGCAAGTAACTCCCTCAAGAACGCGATTCGCATCGTATGTCGAGGAAGCAAAACCACGCAACCAGTCTTCGGGAACACGAGCGACCGGAACACCTCTCGTCCGCACCGCAGTGGTTGTGGTACATGTGACCCGGAGACAAAGGAGCAATCCCCCAGTTGGCACGTCGCCTGACACTCGTGATCCACTCGTTGGCCCAGGGCGGTGCCGAACGGGACATGGCGCACCTGGCCCGTTGCTGGTCCGGGCGGGGAGACGACGTCGCCTTGGTGACACTCGACTCGGTAGCAACCGACAGTTTCCCACTTGCTGACGGGGTGACACGGACCGGTCTCGGCCTGGTCGGACACTCCCGGAACGTGTTCGAAGCGTTCGCAAACAACCGTCGGCGAATCGCGGCACTCCGTGCTGTGTTGCAGCGACGGTCACCCCAGACGATCGTCAGCTTCATCGACCGAATGAACGTGATGACCCTCAAGGCTGCTGCCGGACTCGGTGATCCAGTCATCATCTCGGAGAGGATCGATCCCCGACACCACGAACCCGGTCGTGCCTGGCGTTGGCTGCGCAAACGAACCTACCCTGACTGTACGGCCCAGGTGGTGCTGACCCACTCGGTCCGTGAATGGTGCCGGCAACTGGCACCGGCTCGCCCGGTGTACGTGATCCCGAATCCCGCCCGCCGACCGGAAGCCGGTTCGGCACCGGGTGCGCCGTCCTGGGATGTCGACGATCGCCGAATCCTGCTCGGCATGGGCCGTCTGCATCCGCAAAAGGGATTCGATCGCCTGCTGCCCGGCTTCGCCCGCCTGAAGGAATCTCACCCCGACTGGCACCTTGTGCTGCTGGGAGAGGGAGACGAGCGAACCCGACTCGAAACTCGGATCCAAGAACTCGGACTCAGGGATCATGTCACGCTGCCGGGGTGGATTGCGGATGTCGAGAACGCGTTTTCACGGTCAGAATTGTTCGTCCTGCCATCCCGGTACGAGGGCTTCGGCAACGTCGTCGCCGAAGCCCTGGCATGCGGCGTGCCGGTGGTGACACTGGATTGCCCCAGTGGCCCCGGCGAAATCGTTCGCAACGAGGTCGACGGCCTGGTTGTCCCCGCCGAGGACCTCCCGGGCCTGGAACGGGCACTTGACCGCCTGATGGGTGACGCCGAATTGCGTGCCCGGTTTGCCGCCAGGGGACCCGAGGTGCTCGAACGTTTCAGCGAACAGAAGTTCCTGGCCCAATGGGACGCAGTGCTCGATGGCCGAAGTGAAAGCGATGTCGACGAGATCCTGGAACCTTGATCCGCCCGGATCTTACGATTCGGTAACGGCCATCTCGCCACGGAGTTCCAGCAAAAGCGGATCCGCATCGAGTTCAACGTCGTCACTGGTGATCACGACTCCCTGCCGGACATCCCGCACCAGCCGGGCCCCCTCGAGCAGCCCCAGGGGAACCTGCGATTGCCGACGGGCCGCTTCGGCGGTGGTCAGTTGCCCCCAGGCACAGTAGCCCCCCTCACCATCGATGACCTGGCCGGCAGACAGGTCACTTTTGGTACAAGCCACCACCTCGGCAAGGTGTCCAGCCGGACAACCGGTCGGCCGACCGTCCAGGGCCGCCGCGGCAATCGATGGTCCCAGTTCCAGCCCGATCCAATGATTCGGACGCCAGGCCGCCGCGTAGCGGCCCGACCGGTCAGTGGGAATCCCGTACTGGCGAAAACACTCGTGAACGTACTGGTGATCGGCCTCGACCACCACATACACTCCCCAACGAAGATCCGCCTCCACCGGCCGCCCATCAGTCTCGAGACAGCTGACCACTTCAACGGTGCCAGCATGTCCGAGCAATCCTCCCTCCGAGGCCGGCTTGAGCATCTCGGCCAGGTCACAAGTCCCAACCGGAGGGAACAAGAGCCCGTCTTCAGGAGGCACCAGCCCGGTGGCGTTGGCCACGGCGGCCATTTCGATCGCGCTCTTCGTGCCATCCAGAAACGAATTGAACATCCGCGGGTTGACGTTGTCGCGCTGCAACGACTCGGCCTCGTCACCGTAGTGTTCGAACACCGTCTCGGGAGTCGATTCATGAAATATCGGCCGATGCCTCGTCCCCTTGCCGGCGGTTGTCACCGTGAAACCGCAACTGCGCGCCCAGTCGACCATCTCACAGATCAACGCCGGCTGATCGCCGTAGGCCATCGAGTAAACCACTCCGGCTTCGGTGGCCCGTCGTGCCAGCGCGGGCCCGACCAATACATCGGCCTCGACAGTCACCATCACCACGTGCACACCCGCGTCGACAGCCGCCATCACATGACGGGCGGCGGCAGCCACGTGGCCGGTACTTTCCACAAGTACGTCGATCCCACTCTCCAGCACCACTCCCACATCGGTCGTCACACCGACCCGGCCACGTGACACGACATCGACCAGTTCTCCTGCCGTGGAAACCGGCACAATCTGTTCGGCCGGCCATCCCACACGAACCAGCGAGTCGGCCGCCCGTGCCGGGTCCAGATCGACCACCGCTGACAGCCCGAGTCCAAGTGTCGTACGGGCCTGCGCCAGAAACATCGTGCCGAACTTGCCGGCGCCGACAACCCCCACCCGGACCGGATTCCCCTGTGTTTTCCGGTCCAAAAAGGGTCCCGCATTTTCTTGGTGCGACATGCTCGACTCCAGTTCATCGCTTTTTCTTCGCTTCTTTTCCAACGGTCACCCGGTGGTGCGCATAAGATTCCAGCAGAGGCAACGGAGGGACAGCCATGGACATCTATCTGCCAACACAGGCGGAAATCCTCAAAGCGTGCCGGGAAATCCGGTCGACGTGGTCGTCGCGCGAGCTGTTCAAACGTGCCGGCGTTCCCGAACCGACCGGTTGGATGCCACCCGGAACCGAACGCCCCCTGACGGCTGGAACCCGCTCGCTCCGGCGAATGACCGGCGAGGACTAGATCTCACACGGCTCTTGCTGACCCGGCTCACTTCGAAAAGTCGTATTCGTCGATGTTCTTGTCGTGGAACCGCAGCGGGTCCGAGAGGATCAGCATGGTGGGGTCCTGCTGGCTGAGTCGCACCTTGCCGTAACCGGGCAATTCGGCCCCCTCACCAATCTCCTGGCCCTGGACCAGGGCATGAGCGACCCGCACGGTCAGTTCGCCCAGGGCCCGAGGATCCCAGAGATAGAAGGCCTCGAGCACACCATCTTTCACGTAGGCCCGCATTTCCTCCGGCATCGAGTTGCCCGTCAGGGCGACGCTGCCAACGCGACCGGTCCGTTTCAAGGCTTCGGCCGCACCGGGGACCGAGTTCGAATCGAAGGCGATCAGGCCCTTCAGATCGGGGTGCTTGTTGAGCAACGTTTCCACCTTCTGGCGAGCCACCTCGACGTTCTCCTGGGTCACCACCGTGTCGACCAGTTCCATCTTCGGGTAGGCCGACTTGGCCTTCGCCTCGGCAAACTTCCGCCAGGTGTTCAGATTGGCGGCATCGAGACTGGCGATGGCGATCGCCCATTTCCCTTCACGGTTCATCTGGCCCGCGATCTCATCAATCAGGGCTTCGCCCAGTTCCTGGTCGTCAACCTGGTTGACCATCGCCGTCCGGCCACATTCGGGGGAATCTGTGTCCCAACAGATCACCTGGATTCCGCGCTGCTGGGCCTTCTGAACAAACCGCTTCACGGTCTTCGGCTGATTGGGAGCGATGCAGATCGCGTCGACCCCCTGTCGGATCCAGGTCTCGATGAACTTGTTCTGTTCCGACCCACTCGGCTCGGTCGGACCGTCGTAGATCAACTTCACGCCCAACTCGTCAGCGGCCTTCTGAGCACCCCGTCGGCAGGCAGCGAAGTACTTGATGTTGACCAGTTTGGGCAACACCGCGATCACGACCTGTTTGTCAGACTTGCCGGTGGCCTCCGGACTGTCGGTTGAGGATGCCGGAGAGGAATCGCTGCTGTCGCCGCATCCGGCCACACAGATCACTCCCATCAGCGCGGCCGCCAGGAACCTGGCGTGAGAGCGGGTGGTCCGAATCGGCATCGCGTGTCGTCCAGGCATCGCTCGTCTCATCCTCCCAGTCATGGTCCCGAGGATCCGACCGATCCACCCTGTGGCAACGGTCCCGATCAAGCAGTCTTGTGAAAACCCATCTCGACCGCAATCGAATCGGAGACCGGCGATTCCAACTAGCCCTCGTCACGATGGCCGATCCGGGTGTTCAGCCAGACTCCGACAACCAGCAACAGGCCCAGCAACAGATACCGGAAGTGACTGATCTCAAACGGCAGATGCTCGTCACTCCAGCCCTTCGCCTCGCGCAACCCGTCATCGAGTACCGCTACCAACAGCGCGCCCAGCACCGATCCGATCAACGAGCCACGACCACCCTCCACGCGTGTCCCGCCCAGCACCACCGCCACGATCACCTTCAATTCCAGCCCTGTGGCGGTACTGGCGTTGACGGCTCCGTTACGTGCCGTGAAGCAGGTTGCGGCAACCCACGCCAGCATCCCCATCACCGCGTACGTTTCCATCAACCTCCGATCAACCGGTACACCCGCATAGCGCGCGGCCACCCGGTTGCCTCCCACCAGCAACAACTCGCGACGCCACCGCGAACGCCCCCAGAACCAGCCTCCGACGCCAGCCACCAATCCCACCGTTACCAGGGCTCCACTGAACCCACCCAGCCATTCGTACCCCGGCACATCGAAGAACGGCGCCCGTTCGGCATCCCGCATCACCAGTTGGCACAGGCCACGGTAGAAGATCATCGTTCCCAGCGTGGCCACAATCGGCGGGACGTCGAGCCGTGCCACCAGTGCCCCGTTGAACAGCCCCAGCCCCACGCCGACAACCAATCCCAGCGGAACGGCCGTGAACCAGAACGCGGTCCCACCGTCAAACAGCGACATCACCGCCGCAACCAATGCCAACATCGATCCGACTGACAGGTCGATGCCGGCGGTCACCAGCACCAGTGTCATTCCGACCGAAAGCACCAGCACGGGGGCGAGGCCGGGCACCAGGTCAAGGAACTTCAATTCGAGATAATTCAGGATGCCCGACATGGATGACATGTCGGCACCACTGACCGAGGCGAAAACGGCCAGTTCCAGCACCAGCAGAACCAGCAAGGCGACGACCCTCACTTCAATTCCTCCATCCGGTGCGCCGCCCGATGAAGGACGCAGTCAAAGCCGATCACTCCCAGGATCAATGCCCCCTCGACCGCCTGGCGAGCGTGCGGATCATCGAACGCATAGATCAGAGCCTGCCGGGCCAGGTACAGGAACAACACGCCCAAAAGAGTGCCCAGGAAGCTGCCCTCGCCACCGAAGATATTGGTCCCGCCCAGAACCACCGCTGCGATCACCGACAATTCGAATCCCAGCGCCATACGGGCCGGGTCGATCGTCTGCTGGTTGGACACGTAAAGCGTGGCTCCCAGTCCCAGGTAGAAGCCGCCAAAAAGGAACGCCGAAACGGCCAATCGGGACAGGTCCAGGCCATGGAGCCGACAGGCAGCCGGGGAGCTGCCGTGAGCCAGCCACAAGCGTGGCAGGCGGCCGAACAATTCACACCAGACCGCCCCACCGACCGCGAACAACAGAAACCAGACGGCCCAGTCTCGGCCCGGCACGCGGAAGATCTCCTCAGGCACCGTCAGGTTGCCGTCGAACCCGGGGACACCCACGTTGACCAACACCAGGGCCAGACCGCGATAGGCTGCCAATCCGGCCAGCGTCACGATCAGTGCCGGAATTCCCAGCCAACGAGCCAACAGCCCATTGCCGGCCACCAGTCCACCAGCGGCCAACAGGCAGCCGCCGAAACAGACCAACGGCGGTGCCCCGTGCGAGTACCCCATCGCGAACACGGCACCACCGACAGCCATCACGCTTCCGATCGAGAGATCGATCGCGCCGGTCCAGATGATGGCCGTCAGGCCAATCGCCGCCAACATTTCCGGAGCGATATTTCGTGGTGTGTCGACCAGCACCGTTCCCAGCCGCGAGACCGCACCCGGGACGGTGTCGCCGGGCAACAGGCAGGCCAAGATCAAAAGCAGCAGCCCCATATTGCCGGCCAGCAGCCAGACCATGCGCCGACGCACCGGGGCCGTCATCCGAGTCAACATCCCTCGGCCTCCCGGGACACCGGTGCCAGCCCGGCAGCGGCCTGCAAAACCTCTCGCTCGGTCTGTGTCTCACCGTGACATTCCGCCACCAGACTCCCACGACTCATCACCAGCACCCGATCACTCATCCCCACCACCTCGGGCAGGTCACTGGAAATCAGCAGCACTCCGTGTCCGGCCGCCGCCAGCCGGTCGACAACCGAGTGGATTTCGGCCTTGGCCCCCACGTCGACCCCCCGGGTTGGCTCGTCGAGAATCAACACGCGAGGATCGCGTTCCAGCCACCGGGCCAACAGGGCCTTCTGTTGATTGCCGCCGCTGAGCGTTCCGACCAGTTGCCCGGGACCGCTGCAGCGAATGTCATAGGCGGAAATCATCCCGGTTACACGACGTCGCTGTTCGGCCTCTCGTACCAGTCCCCACCGTGTCAACCGATCACGGATACCGATCGCCAGGGTCGAGGACACGTCGTGATCGGCAACCAACCCGTGACGTTTCCGCTCCTCGGGCAGGTACACCAACCCGGCCTCGAGAGCGTCCCACGGCGACTTCGGTTGCCAGGGTTGTCCGAGCAACTCCATCGTGCCGGAGTCGGGACGGTACAGGCCATAAATGGCCCTGGCCAATTCCGACCGGCCGGCTCCGACCAGCCCCGCCAAACCGACCACTTCCCCCGCCTGTACATCCAGCGACACCCCCTCGAACATTCCGTTTCGCGACAGGTTCTGGACCCGCAACAGTACGTTGCCAGTTGTGGACGAAGGACCGTCACCGGTAGAGGAATCGTCACGAGTTCGGGGGAAGACCTGTTGCAGCGGCCGCCCCACCATCTCGCGGACGAGATCCGGCCCGTCCAGCGCTTCGGCCTCAGCCAGGTGGACCAATTCGCCGTCTCGAAGAACGGCAATCCGGTCGGAGAGTTCAAGAACTTCGTCGAGGCGGTGAGAGACATAGATGATGGCCACCCCGGAATCCCGGATCGTTTTGAGGTGATCGATCAACCGCCGCGCGTCCGGAGCAGCGAGACTGGCGGTGGGCTCATCGAGAATCAGCAGCCGCGCATCACGGGCCAATGCCGTGGCAATGGCCACCAGTTGTTTTTCAACAGCCGTGAGCCGAGAGAACTCGACGTCGGCGGCGACTTCGCAACCGGCTCTCAACAGGCGACGACCTGCCTCGGCCCGCATTGCCTCCCAGTCGATTCGCCCTCCCCAACGCCGCGGCCACCGCTCGCCCAACAACATGTTCTCGGCAACCGTCAGATGGCCGCAGTACTCGAGTTCCTGGTGAATCGTGGCGATGCCCAGGTCGATGGCTCGCCGAGGAGAATCGAGTTCCACTCCCCGACCCTGCCAGGAGATCTCGCCGTGGTCGGGGCTCAGCACGCCACTGATCAATCGGATCAGGGTCGATTTGCCGGCTCCGTTCTCTCCGACCAACCCGAGAATCTCACCGGGGACCACCGCGAGCGTCGTCGGCTCCAGGGCCACCACGCCTCCAAACGAACGGCAGACTCCGGCCAGTTCGAGCAACGGGGACCCGGAGGATAACGATGCGGGGGTCGACATCGGACCAGCTTACGACGACGAAGGAGTGTCGCAAAGAGCCCGGATGGTTCAAGCCGCTGATTGCGATGGGGCTGGTACTGGCATGCCGGCCGCCGGACGGGCACAATCTACCCGTCATGTCATGTCTCCTCATGTCCACGACCGGAGAACAGCGATGATCGCCGCGCATTCCGGGACCTCACCGGCCAGGTTGTTGCTGATCGTTTCGACTTTGGCACCGTGCCCCGCAGCGGCCCTCGCCGAAGACATCCCGCGCGAACAGCATCCCTGGGGGCGTTTCGCAGTCGGCAGTTGGAGCCGCCTTCGCGTAATCGTCGAATCTGTCGGTGAGAACCAGCAAAAGACGAAACGGGAACAACTGGTCACGACACGATTGTTGAAAGTCGATGAGCATGGGGTGACGCTACAGACCGAAACCGTCGGCGCGGGCAAAAACGACAAGCCCCAAAAGTCCAAGCCGGTAACTCTCAATTGGGACGGCACCCGCCGGGACGGGCGTCGCAACGAGCGGTTGAGCCTGGGGGAGGTCAAGATCCTGGGGCAAAGCCACACCTGCCAGACCCACACGATCACCCGGGTTGTCGACGCCGTGACCGTCACCACCAAGTCGTGGTACAGCCCGGACACCGCCCCCCACTTCCTCAAGCAACTGGTCCGTGTCCGCGGCCCCAAGCCTCGCCACACCGCCCGTGACGTCACCCGACTGAAAGCGACGCGGACGGTGGGGAAAAACACCTTCGTGGGTTGGGAAGCCCGGACCGTTGTCGCCGACCCCATGGGCCGTGCCCGGATGCTGGAATTTCACAGTCCCCTGGTTCCCGGTGGCCTGGTCGAGGCGAAGGGAGAACGACACGATCCCGACAGCGCCAAGATCGGCACCACCACCCAGATTCTTGACGCCTTCCACGCCATACCCACCTCCTGAACGCCTTCCCCTTACCCCCATCTGCCCCGTGCCTGACCACGACGCAATCATCATTGGCGGCGGCCACAACGCGCTGGTCTGTGCTGGCTACCTGGCCAGATCCGGACTCGATGTCCTGTTGATCGAACGGCGCGACTTCGTCGGCGGCGCAACGGCCACCGAAGAGTTGTTTCCCGGCTTCCGCGTCTCCTCCTGCTCCTACATCTGCCATCTGCTGCAGGCGAAAGTGATCGACGATCTGGAGATGCGGAAGTACGGCTTCGAGGTGCTGCCACTGGACCCCGAACCATTTCAGCCTTACTCCGACGGACGCCGCCTGGCACGGTGGCACTCGCTGGAACGGACACAGGAAGAACTGGCCAGTTTTTCGCTGAGGGACGCCGCGGCATTGCCCGAGTGGCACGCGTTCTGGCGCCGCGCCGCATCCATCGTCTACCCCTGGTTTCTCCGACCGCCTCCCACCCGCGAGCAGTTGCGGGCCTCGGTCGCCGGAACCGAAGACGCCGCCTTTCTGGATCGGCTGATGACGGTCAGCATGGGAGAGTTGGTGCGAGAGTTCTTTGAGGACGAAGCGGTGCGAGGGTCGTTCCTGCAGGTCCAGGACGTGGGCGATCCCGAAGCCTCCGGCGGAGCGTTCTGCTACACACACATCCGTTGCGATGCCTTCAGCCGTCCCGAGGACGTCGGGATCGTCCGTGGCGGGATGGGAATGATCGCCAACTCGCTGGCCGATTCGGCCCGCGAGCAGGGAGTCCAGATCCGTACCGGGACGATCGTCGAGCGGATCGTGATGGACAGTGACGGAGCCTGCGGCGTCGTGCTTGACGACGGTACCGAGATCTCTTCAAAGCTCGTCGTCTCCGGAGCCGATCCCAAGCGAACGTTGCTGGGCCTGGTCGGCCCAGACCGATTGCCGGCGGAGTTGGTCGCGCCCGCCCGCGAGATGCGGACCCGGACGAGTTACCTGAAATTCCACGCGGCGCTCGACCGTCTGCCGGACTTCAGCCGGTACTTTCCCGACAGCTACGACCCCCGCTACATCGCCAGCATGAAAATCTGTCCGTCGATGGACTACTACGCGAAAGCCTGGCACGAGGCGGCCACGGGACGGCCGGCGTCCGAACCGGTGATGGAGGTCCAGATCCCCTCGGTGATTGACGATACGTTGACCGAGCCGGGACAACACGTGATGTCGGTCTGGGGCCTGTACGCTCCGGTTCAGCCTCAAGACGGTGACTGGGACCAGTTGCGGGAAAGCGTCGGGGAGTCCCTGATCGACGTGTTGTGCCGGTACGCCCCGGACCTGAGGGACTGCCTGGTCGACTGGTCGCTGTTCACCCCGGCCGATCTCGAGCGCCGAGTCTGGCTGACCGACGGCAACATCCGTCACCTCGACATTGTCCCCGAACAGTACCTCGACCTCCGACCAATGAGAGGTTGGGGCGGCTACGCCACGCCGATCGAGGGACTCTACCTTTGCGGAGCCGGCACACACCCCGGCGGCGAAGTCACCGGCGCCTGCGGTCACAATGCTGCACACGCTATCCTCGACGCGATCTGATCCCGTCGTTACGACCACCCTGGAGCCCCATCGATGGACGACATTCGAGATTTTCCCGCAATCGACGTACACGCCCACTACGGACCGTACGTCCGGGACGACTCCAGCGACCTGCAGAACCGGCTGGCCAGCGGTGATGCCGAAACGGTGGTGGCTCGGGCCCGACGGGCACGAACCGAATGGACGGTGGTCTCGCCGCTGCTGGGCCTGCTACCTCGAGGTCGTGCTGACGCGGCCGAGGGCAACCGCGAGGCCGCTCGGATCATTCCGGCCACCGATGGACTGCTGCAATGGGTCATCATCGATCCCACCCGTCCCGAAACGTATGAACAGGCGGCCGAGATGCTGGCCACACCACGGTGCGTGGGCATCAAGCTGCACCCCGAGGAGCACTGTTACCCGATCACCGAACACGGCGACGCGTTGTTTGCCTTCGCCGCCGAGCACCGTGCAGTGGTGCTGGTTCACAGCGGGGACGAAAACAGCCTCCCGGCCGATTTCCTGTCGTACGCCGAACGCTATCCCGAGATCCGATTGCTCCTGGCGCACCTGGGCAACGGTGGGGGCGCTGCCGGAGATCCGTCCACCCAGGTCCGGGCGATCCAGGCATCGACCCAGGGCAACGTCTACGTGGACACCTCCAGTGCCCGCTCGATCATGCCCCAACTGGTCGAATGGGCCGTCGGTGAGATCGGAGCTGACCGGATCCTCTACGGCACCGACACGCCTCTCTATTCTGCCGAGATGCAACGGGCGAGAATCGACCATGCCGAGTTGACCGATGACCAGAAGAAGCTGATCCTCCGTGAGAACGCTGTGGCCCTTCTTGATCTGCCGGGAGACAATCACTCGTGACCCACCCCCAACACTCGCTCGCAGGTCACTCGTGCCGGGGACTGCTGATTGCGGCCCTGGCAGTTGTGCTGATCAGCGCCGCCCCCGGCACCCTTCCAGTGACAAAACCGGGACAGGCGGCCGGCACCAAAAAGAAACCCAAAAAGAAACCCAAGAAGAAAACCGGCAGCCTGAAATCCCTGGCGGCCAAACCTCTGCCGCTCGAACAGGCACGGCAACGAGCTCAACTGCTGCACGACATTTTCGAGTCGACGCTGCTGACCATGCATCGGCACTATTTCGAGCCGGACAAGCAACGGGTCATTCCGTCGCGGGCCCTGGAAGACGTGTTCTACACCGGGCGTCGTCGCTGGGGAGTCGAAGCCCGCTGGCTGGCCGTATCGGCACAGGCCATGAACATCGACCACAAGCCAAAGACCGTTTTCGAGAAGGCTGCCGTGCGGGTCCTGGCCACCGGGAAGAAGCAGCACGAGGAGGTCCGCGACGGGACCTACCGGATGGCCGCGCCGATCGTCCTTTTCGCCAACTGCATCCGCTGCCACACCACCCGCCGACGCAACCCGGTGGCGGGACTGGTGCTGAGCATGCCGGTCAAGTCCGAGTGAAGCGGACGCCTCCGGCCTTGGCCGCCTTGACCATCGACCCGTAGCATTCGTCACAGGCCGTCTCGAACTTCATGTTCGTGAAGCACTCGACCGATGCGCTGGCAGCAAACCCTGCCGCCTTCAGGCCGCGGAAGATCCGGTCGTAGGCCAGCACGCCGCGGCCTGGCAGCAGATGCGTCCATTTCGGGTAGGTGCCCTTGTGGTCCTTGAGGTGCGCGTGAACGATCTGCTTGGAGAAACGGCGAGCCAACTTCGACGGATCGATTCCCATCAGGGTCAGGTAACAGGGATCAAAATTGATCCCGAAGTGCTCGTTGTCGACGTCGTCGAAGAGCCGTTGCTGGACGTCGGGACTGTCGTTGATCCAGGTCGGCCAGATGCCGTCGACGGCCAGGTAGACGTGCTTGGATGCGGCGTGATCGGCCGCCTTGCGGATGGCCGCCACCGTCCGCTTCCACTCGACCTTGCGGTCCACTCCGTCGTGATAACCACCCATGTGGAACGTCACCACCGTCGCGCCCAGATCGGCAGCCAGGTCAACAGTTCCAACCAGATCCAGGGGCTTCTGCTTGGGATCGGCCAGAGAACTGGTCAGTTCCGCGTGGGTGATAACGGCCTCGAGCCGAAGTTTCAGCCGTTCGGCCGTTCGGCGTGTCAGCTTGCGACGGGAAGTGTCAAACGAACGCGGGTCGGCCGAGTTGCCGTTGGTGCCCGAGACGTCGATCCCCGAATAACCCGCCTTGGCAATTCGCTCCAGGCACGGGACGATCGGCATTTTCAGCCGATCGGTATAACTGTAGGTGTAGAACGAGAGTCTCATGCTGGGCCATCCTTCACTGACATCGGACCTCCTTCAGGGTACGATCACCACCCCGCCTTCGTAAAGCCGTGACCCACTCGTCACCAGGAAGTTCCGATCGACAATGTCCACACTGATCGCAGCCGCTGCAGATGCCTCCGAGTACGGAGCCCGTTTTCAGACTGACGGTGTGCTGGTGGTCGACCCGCTGGTCGACGCGGCCACCGTTGAGAGCCTGAAACGCAGAACGGCCGAGATCGCCGAGAGATCGGTGGCCTACCCGACCGAATTCCTCGAACTCGAGCCCGGCGCCTCGGTCATCGAGTTGGCGACTTTGCGGAAGATCAATCACTGCCACTTCCACGACGACATCTTCGCCCAACACGCGGCACATCCGGGCATCCTGGACGTGGTCGAAGCCCTGATCGGGCCCGACATCAAGGTCTTCAACAGCCAACTTTTCATGAAGCCTCCCGGTGGCGTCGAAAAACCCTGGCACCAGGACTCGGCCTACTTTCCGCTCGATCCACAAATCGTCGTCACCTGCTGGACAGCTCTCGACGAGGTCACCGTCGAAAACGGCTGCATGCACGTAATCATCGGAAGTCACCGCGAGGGCATCCGCGATCACGATCAGGAATGGATGATCGGAAACCGCAAGGACATGCAGGTGCCGGACGCCCAGATCGATGACGTTCGGTCCCGCGGCATCACGCTCTCCGCCGGAGGCTGCTCATTTCACCACGGTATCCTGCTGCACCGATCGGGGCCGAACGGCACCAGCCAATCGCGACGCGGACTGGCTGTACACTATATCCCTGGCAACTGCCGGTGGATCGGGCCGCCCGAGAAGGAACACGAATTCCGGGTCGTGCGTGGCCGTGATACGACGGCTTAGCCGTCGTCAGATCCGAGGATCTGGCAGTTGGGCAACGCGGCCTGCAGTTGACGGACGGCTCCGGGACGCATCTTCGTCTCGGTCAAATCCAGCTCACGCAGGTTCGACAGTGCCCGCAGATGTCTGAGACCCGAGTCGGTGATCTGGGTGCGTGCCAGGTTGAGCCGCTGCAGGTTGCCCAGTCCCTTGACCGACAGCAGTCCGGAATCGGTCACACCGGTCCCGGACAGGTCCAGACGCTGCAACGCGGTCAGCCCCTTGAGGTGTTCGACACCGACATCGCTGATCGTCCCACTGCCGCCGACATCCAGCCGCAAAAGTCCCGTCAACGGCTTGACCGATTCGAGGCCCTTGTCGCCGATTCCTGCCGAGAGCACCAGTTGCCGGAGACTGGTCATCGACTTCAGGTGCGTCAGGCCCGCGTCATCGACACGTGTGCCGTCCAGACGCAGTTCCGCCAGTTTCAGCGCCGACAGGGATTCGAGACCGGCTGAGCCAACTTCGGTGTTGGCCAAATCGAGCCGCTGGAGCTTGGTCAGCAACTTCAGGTAGACCAGGCCCGAGTCGGTCACCGGAGACCGTGAGAGGTTCAATTCGATCAGAGCCGTCAGGGACTTGATGTGTTCCAGTCCGGCCGAACTGACCTTGGTTCCCGAGAGGTCGAGTTCCTGCAGGGCCTTGAGAGTCGCGAGAGCCTCGAGATTCGAATCACCGATCGGCGTCTCGGACAGGTGAAGCGTCCGCAGCGCGGTCAGCCCCTTGAGGTGTTCCAGGCCGATGTCGGTGATCCCTTCCTGTCGGTTGAGGAACAACTGCTGGAGAGTTGTCTGTCCCTTCAGTTTTGCCAGCCCCTGGTCGGTCAGGTACCGGCCGTGGAAGTCGAGCACGATCGGCTTGCCGTTGCCGTCGACTCGGGCTCTCAGGGCACTGGCCTTCAAGGCCTCGGTCAAATCGAGCGCATCTTGTGCCGCCTTGGCCACTTCAACCTTCTTCTTGTCTTTCTCGTCCTTGGCCACCGGCAGCGGGTCGTTGTTTTCAGCCGCTTCTGCCAATGCAGCCAACAGGACGTCATCCTTTGAGTCCGAGGAATCCGTCGCGGCTGCCGCGACCGGGCTGACCGTTTCCTCGTCGGTCACCGCCTCAATGTCCGGGGCCTCAGCTGTCGGCGCATCACTGCACCCAACCCACGCACAAACCACCATCACGCCGATCCCGGCCCGGAACAATTGCCGCATGCCTGACTCTCCCTAGTTCCTGATTTCCTGTCGACCTGGGTGCGGTGAACTCGATGCCGCTGTCCCCCAGACAGGGGGCAACGGCACCCGAACCGGGCCGACCATACCGCAGTTCAGACTGTCTAGCAAACCAGCCAATTCGCTCTCGACGAATCCTCGCCCCAGCACACGACTTACGACTGATCTTGCCATCGACGGACTTGGGCCGGAACCGGCATTCCGCTAGGGTGACCACGGCAGTTCCGCGCAGAATAGGCCTGGGCATGACGACTCCCGGAACAGACGTTCGCAACGATTCTTCAGCACACGAATCCCCCGTTTCGGCCCCGGCCGACAACGGTGAGAACGGCGTGGATTCGGTGGACGCGAGCTTCGTCGAGACCGCCCTGACGCTTAGCGGAAAGAGCCAGGAAGAGGCGCGAACCACCGGGGCGATTGACCGGGCGGATGAGCAGGTCGAGTCTCTGTTTGACCGCAAGTACCAGACCGTCGGCAGCCCTGTCCACCGGGCTGTCTGGGAACATTCGTTTCCGGTCGAACTGTTCGTTTCACGAGATGTTCCCGATGACGCGGAAGTCGATCGAGTGATGACCGACTCGGTGAATGTCGTCTCCGACCGGCGCCGGGCGGGCACGTTGCTGGGCGAAGACCGCCGCATAACACCGGAGACACTCGATGCGCTGTCCAAAGCGGGTTACTGGGGGTTACTGGTCGACCGGACGTACGGTGGCTCCGGCTCCAGTTTCTCGCAATTCGCCCGTTTCCTGACACGAATGGCCACTCACGACGCCACCGTCGCCGGCCTGGCCAGCGTGCACGGATGCATCGGTGCTGTCGACCCATTGATCGGTTTCGGCAACGACGAGCAAAAGCAGCGGTATCTGCCGCGGTTGGCTCGAGGTGAAAGAATCTCGGCATTCGCCCTGACCGAGCCCGGAGCCGGATCAGACCTGACCGCGATGAAGACCACAGCGATCGCCGATGGAGACGACTACGTCGTCAACGGCGAGAAACTGTTCATCACCAACGCTGTCCCGGGGCGCACCATCGGCCTGGTCTGCCGGATCGACGATCGACCCGCGGTGCTGATCGCCGACCTGCCCGACGAGGAAGACGAGCACTTCCAGGTCGTGCCGTATGGGCTCTACGCCCTGAAACACTCGTTCAACAACGGGCTGAAGTTCATCAACTTCCGTGTCCCCCGTAGCAACCTGCTGAATCCATCGCGTGGTGACGGCCTGACAATCGCCTACCACGGACTCAATCGCGGTCGCGTGGCGTTGTGCGCCACGGCGGCGGGTTCGATGAGAGTGATGCTGGCCGGGATGCTGCCCTGGGCCGCCTACAGAACGACCTACGGACAGGCGATCGAGCGGCGGGAACTGGTGCAAAGGCGTGTCGGTCGCTTGGCGGCACTGATCGTCGGTTGCGACGCCCTGGTCGACTGGTGCAGTTGGCAGCTCGACGAGGGCTACCGCGGCGAGATGGAATGCATCATCGCCAAGATTTTCGGTAGCGAATCGCAGAAAGAGGCAGCGATCGAGCTGTGCATGAAAACACACGGCGGTCGGGCCTTCCTGCACGGTCACCTCTTCGGTGACAACGTCCACGAGTATCTCGCCCCGTGCATTTACGAGGGCGAGGGCGAAATGCTGGGAATGGCCTTCCTGAAGTCACTGGTCAAGGACCACGGTCGGCGATTCTTCGAACCAATCGGACGACGGGCCTCCGAACTCGGATTGAAACGCCCCAGCCCTCTCAACCCGGTGCACGCCTGGGGACTGCGACGCGAGATCGCTCCCTACGGAATCTGGAAACTCAAACAGTTGCTGGCCGGCTGGCGACGCCCCCGGCTGGAACTGAAATGTCGTCGGCTGGCGAGCCTGGCAAAGTTTGCCGTCGACGGCCTGCAGAGATCACGGCTCGAGATCGATTCGCTGATGATCCGCCACCAGCTCAAACTGCCCGATCGCCAGGTGTCGATGGCCGAGTTGTCCCAGAGGATCCAGGACCAGGTGGTCATGCTAATCACCGCACTCTGGGCCGACTCCCACGGTGACCCACTGGTCCGTGACGCCGCGGTGGTCCTGGGCAACGATTTCCGTCGCCGTCTGACCGGTCGCCGTGTGACCGGCCACGAAGTACGAACGGCGACAAAACTGGGAGCCGCGATCGCCGAGAACGGATTCGTGCTTCTGGAGGGGATCGTCCCCGATGACATCCTGATGCGGTACGACGATGACGGATCCGGTTCGCCACAGGTGTCTTGACAGTCGTCGTCGACGACAGTGGAGTGGTCCGACATGACTACGGCGTGGCATTTCGAAGAACTCGACGGATCGATCGGCCTGTTGACCATTGACCTGCCCGACAAGCCGGTCAACACGCTGGGGCGAGAGGTGATGTCGGAGTTGGCCGAACACGTCCGGCAACTGGGTGACCGTGACGACCTGGTTGGCCTGCTGGTACGCAGTGGCAAACCCGGGCAGTTCGTCGCCGGTGCCGATCTCCGTGAACTCGGCCTGCTGGTCAATGCCAGCGACGAATTGATCGAAGAGGGCCTCTCCAGCGGCCACGATGTGTTTTCGGCGATTGGCGAACTGCCGTTCCCGGTCGTCGCATTGGTCGACGGAAAATGCCTGGGCGGTGGGACCGAATTGATCCTGTCGATGGATGAACGGATCGCCGTCGACGCACCGGGGGTGGACATCGTGTTACCCGAGGTCAAGATTGGTCTCTTTCCGGCCTGGGGCGGATCGCAGAGACTGCCACGGCTGGTCGGACTGCACCACGCCATCGACATCATCTGCGGCGGGGCTCCGGTGGCCGCAAAACGGGCAGCGGAACTGGGGCTAGTCTTCGACGCGGTCGATGCCGGAGAACTGGTCAACGAGGGACGTCGCCTGATCACGTGGCTGGCCAAAGACGACCGCTACCTGGCGATCCGGGAACAGAGACGAGCCCCGATGGGACTCAGCGACGACCAGGTCGCCTTCAGCTTTGCCGTCGCCGCCGGCCAGGTGATGCTCAAGACCAAGGGCCAGTATCCTGCTCCGATGGCAGCACTCGAATCCATGCAGCAAGGGCTCAACCGGCCGCTCGACGAAGGCCTGGCCATCGAACGCGAGTGTGCTCGCCAGATCGTCGGCAGCGAAATCGCCGGCAACATGATCCGGATCTTCTTCATGCAGACACGGGTCAGTCAGGACGCCGGAGGACCAACCGGCGCCGAGCCTCATCCTGTCAACCGGGTCGGGGTACTGGGGGCCGGCCTGATGGGAGCGGGAATCGCCACCGCGCACGCACGCCGCGGGATTCCCGCCACCATGATCGACGTCGACAATGATCGACTGTCCGGAGGCCTGAGCAGTGCCGCCGACGTGGTCAAAAGCCGAATCAAGATCGGCCGGGCCACCCAGGAAGACCTCGGCAACATGATGGCATTGCTCTCGACAGCCACCTCCCACGGCGCACTGGCCGGCTGCGATGTGGTGATCGAGGCGGTGACCGAAAACGAGGAACTCAAAACAAACATCTACGATCAACTGTCCGAGTCGATCGGACCCGACACGATCCTCGCATCCAACACCTCGACGATCTCGATCACCCGGATGGCCGAATCGGCACCCGATCCCGAACGGTTTGCCGGAATGCACTTCTTCAATCCGGTCGACCGGATGCAACTGGTCGAGGTGATCCGTGGTGAACAGAGCTCCGACGAAACCCTGGCCACCCTGGTCACGCTCGCAAAACGAGTCGGCAAGACACCGATCGTCGTCAAGGACTGCCCCGGGTTCCTGGTCAACCGCATCCTGCTGCCCTACATGGCCGAATCGCTGCAATTGCTGCGGGAGGGGGCTTCGGCCGACGAGATCGACCGTGCTGCCACCAGGTTCGGGATGCCGATGGGGCCGATCGCTCTCCATGATCTCGTCGGACTCGACACCGCGCTGTTCGCCGGACAGGTCGTCTCGGCGGCCTACAGCGATCGCGCCATCGAGATCCCGATCCTCGGCGACCTGGTGGCTGCCGGGCGGATGGGCAAGAAGTCCGGAAAGGGCATCCGCCAGTTTGTCGGTCGACGTGGCAAACCGGTCGACGATCCGGAATTCGAATCGTTCCTGTCTCCGTACCGGATCGACGCCCGCGAATTCTCAACTCGCGAACTGCAGGACCGCCTGTTCCTGCCAATGCTGCTCGAGGCCACACGGGTGATGGAGGAAGAGATTGTCGCCGAACCGGCACATGCCGACATGGGCCTGATCCTGGGAATCGGATTTCCCCCGTTCCGTGGTGGACTGCTGAGATGGTGCGACAGCCTGGGTGCCGGCGAGGTGCTCAACAGGCTCGAGCCACTGACCGAACTCGGCCCCCGGTTCGCTCCCACCGATTCTCTGACGAGGATGGCCTCCGACGACTCGACCTGGCACGCCGCGCCCGAAGGAGCCACCCGATGAGTTCCGCTGTCGTGATCGACGCCATCCGCACACCGATCGCCCGGGCCGATGCCCGCACAGGCTGGTTCCGGGATGTTCGCTCGGACGAGCTTTCTGCCGGTTTGATCAGCGAACTGGTCAACCGCACCGGCATCGACCCGGCGCTGATCGAAGACGTTCGCTGGGGTTGCGTGCAACAACAGGGCGAGCAGGGTTACGACATCGCCCGGATTGCGGTGCTGATGGCTGGATTGCCGATCGAAACCGGCGGTGTCACGATCAACCGCAACTGTGCCTCGAGCCTGCAGGCGATCAACGATTCGGCGATGAGCATCATGGCCGGATGTGAAAACGTCCAGGTGGCCGGTGGTGTCGAGCACATGGACCACATCCCGATGACCAAGGACTACGACCCGGCCCCGGGCCTGTTCCGCAAGCACAGCGAAGCGATAATGCACATGGGGCTGACGGCCGAATACCTCGCGACCAAGTACGCCATCGGACGATCGGCTCAGGACGAATTCGCATTGCGGAGTCACCGCCTGGCTGCCGAAGCCACTGCTGCGGGGGCATTTGCCGAGGAAGTGACTCCCACCTGGGGCCGGGACGCAGAGGGACACAAACGGCAGATCAGCGACGACCAGTGCATCCGCGAGGACTGCTCGATCGAGGGCCTGGGCGGATTGTCTCCGGCCTTCAATCCAGCCGGTGGCAGCGTGACCGCCGGAAACAGTTCGCCAATCAATGTCGGGGCCGCCGCCCTACTGATGATGTCTGAAGACACCGCCAACGATCTCGGCCTGCAACCGATGGCCCGTGTCCGCGCGATGGCGGTCGCGGGAGTGGATCCTACCGAGATGGGAATTGGCCCCGTGCCTGCCGTCCACAAGGCTCTCGATCGTGCCGGGCTGGCATTGGATGACATCGACTGCATTGAGATCAACGAGGCATTTGCGGTCCAGGTTCTCAGCGTCCTCAAGCTGCTCGACATCGACGAATCACGTGTCAACACCCGTGGCGGAGCGATTGCCCTGGGCCATCCGCTGGGAGCCAGCGGGGCCAGGATCTCGGCAACGCTGTTGCACCGCATGAGGTCCACGGGAGCCCGACTGGGACTGGCCACGCTGTGTGTCGGGCAGGGCCAGGGCGTGGCGACAATTTTCGAGAACCTTCAGCCTCCGGAGGCCTCGTGACCGGTTCCGTCGACAACCTCTGCGATCTCCATCGCACGATGTGTCGCCGGATGGGCGAAAAGGTGGCGTTGCGATATCGGTCGTGGGGCCGTTACCGAGACGTCTCCTACCACGATGTCCGACGCCAGGCCGACCGGGCTGCCGCCGGGCTGATCACCCTGGGAATCGAACCCGGTGACCGTATCGGGATCCTCTCGGAGAATCGGTTCGAGTGGCCGATCGCCGACCTGGCAGTTCTCAGCACCGGTGCCGCCGATGTCACCATGCACGCCCCGCTCTCGGTCGCCCAGGTCGAGTACCAGTTGGGGCACAGCCAGGCTCGCGGAGCCATCGTCAGCAACCAGGAACAGGCCGACAAGATCCTGGCGAGGCTTGATGAACTTCCCGATCTCGAATTTCTCGTCTCGTTCGACCCCGTCACGCTGCCCACATCCCGGCTGAGCCATCTCTCGTGGCAGGGACTGTGCCATCGGGGCGCCCGGGCCGACCTGGAAGACGACATCGCGGCCCGGGAGGCGGCCATCGACACGTCGACCCTGGCGACACTGATCTACACCAGTGGCACAACGGGAAATCCCAAGGGCGTGATGCTGACACACGGCAACCTCCTCTCCAACGTGGAAGCGATGGTCCCGATCGCCTTTCTTCAACCTGACGACATCCTGCTGAGTTGGCTGCCCTACAGCCACGTCTATGCCCGATTGACCGACAACTACCTGGCCACCGGGGCCGGAATCACCGTTGCCCTGGCCGGGAGCATCGACACGCTGCTTGATGATCTCGATGCGGTCAAACCGACGTGGCTGACCGCTGTGCCGCGGTTCTACGAGAAAATCTGGACCTCCGTCGAGTCGCTCGACGAGCCAACCCGCAACTCTCAACTCAAGAACATCTTCGGACCGCGTATCCGTCAGTTGAGCTCTGGTGGTGCTCCGCTGCCCCGGCATGTCTGCGACGGATTCGACCGGGCCGGTTTGGCGATCTTCGAAGGTTACGGATTGACCGAAACATCTCCGGTGATCGCTTTCAATCACGCCGAAGCCTGCCGTTACGGCTCCGTTGGACTCCCGATTCCCGGTGTCGAGGTGCGTATTGCCGAGGATGGTGAAATTCTGACTCGTGGGCCTCACGTGATGGCCGGGTACTGGAAGAATCCTGAGGCGACCGCCGAGGTCATCGTCGACGGGTGGTTCCACACCGGTGACGTCGGGACAATCGATGAGGATGGGTACCTCTCGATCACCGATCGCAAGAAGGACCTGTTCGTCACCTCGTCGGGCAAGAACGTCGCCCCAGCGATCATCGAACGGCTGCTGACGGCCGACCCCCTGTTCGACCAGGCGGTCATCTACGGTGACGGGCGGAAGTTCATCACCGCCGTGGTGGCCCCCAACCGGACCGAAATGGAATCGGTCGCGAAATCTCTGAAATGCGAGATCACCAGCGACAACGGGTTCGTCACCGCGGCCCCCCTGCTGGACCACATCGACTCACGGATCGCCGAACTGATGGAAGTCGTCAGCAGTCCCGAACGGGTCAAGAAGTGCCTGGTACTCGACGAACCGTTCCAGTTGGAAAACGACGAACTGACCGCAACGTTGAAAGTGCGACGGCGACACATCATCGCCAAGTACGAGACACAACTGGAATCGCTGTACGGCGAGTGATCGGACCAGCCGAGGTCGGAGCGGCCGTCAATCGAATTCCACCAGCGGCACCGCTCGGTGTTCGCGTGCCGACAGATAGCAGGCTTCCACCAATGCCATCGTTCTCAGGTTGTCCTCACCCGACAACTGGGGACGCCCTCCCCTCTCCAGGGCAACCAGCAGGTCCGCCATCGGACCGATGAAGGCATCGGGAAACCACATCTCGTCCCACCGAGGGGAAGTCCATTCGGGCGAGGCGGTGGTCGTATAATCCAGGGTGCTCGGGCTGCCGTCGGGATAGTCGGGCCAGCCGATCGTCCCACGTGCCATCCCGCCGGTTCCCTCGATCCGCCAACCGATGCCCAGATCCGCGGCTGCTCCCTCCCGAGCCGGTCCCGCCCAGACGTCGTCCCAGGCAGCCGCGCGGAACCCATTGGCGTATTCGAGAATGTACAGGCAGATGCCGTCGGCGTGCTCAAATTGCCCGGCGGTCCGCGGGTCCGGACGCACACTGGCAAAAACCCGCTCGGGCTCTCCGAACAAGTAGCGGAACGTGTCCAGGTGATGAATGCTCATGATCCTCAGGGTCACCCACCCCTGGCGTTGCTGCCAGGGCATCCAGTGAGGGATGGCCCTCATGTCAATCGTCGCCAGCACGGGTTCGCCCAGTGCACCGTCGTCGAGCAGGCCGCGAGCGGCACGAATCGACTGGTCAAACCGCATGTTCTGGTTGACTGCCAGAGTGATCCCCGCTTCCCGACACAACTGAACGATCTGGTGTGCCTCGGACAGGTCGACACCCAACGGCTTCTGAGCCAGGAGCCCCGCCAGGTGCCCTCCGTTGCCCTTGCCGAATCGGGCGGCTTCGCGAACCACCTCCAGCTGAACATCCGGCGGCACCGCCACATCGAGCACCTCGACCTGTTCATCGGCGACCAGGCCGCGCCAATCGGGGTGCACCGTTTCGATCTCGTGTCGAGCGGCGACCTCCCGAGCCTTCGACTCGCTCCGGGAAGTGATCGCCACGGGATTGAGCCCCGCGGCGCGGTAGGCCACAAGATGGCAATCGGCCATGATGAAACCGGCCCCGACGCAGCCAATGCCCACGTCGAGCCGGTCAGGCAGTTCGATCGGAGCCGGTCGCCCCCGGGAATTCGCCTCGGCCGATGAATGCTCGGCGGCGGTCAACGAACCATCCCGACCCAGTACGCGACCCCGTTGATCCTCGCGTAGCCGAACCCGATTTCGCCGCCACTCATCAGGATCTTGCGGTGATCCTTTGATTCCAGCCAGCCCTGGAGCGCTTTCTCCGGGGTCTGTGGCCCCATCAGGATCACTTCCCAGTAGTCCATGTTGCTGTGCACAAATTGTCCGGTGCTGGCCATCCAGTCGGCGTGTTTCTGCGCATCTCGGTTGATTTCGGCCACCAGTCGACTGCCCACAAGGCCTCGCTCATCGCGAGCCACCGAGTGAGCCTGGTGCAGTTGTTTGACAGCGTTCTCCTGCTCGGCCAGGCCTTGCGGAACTTCCTGCAGGGCAACGACGGGTCGTTGGCAAACGATCATCACGGCCAACACCACCCAGGCAACGACAGTACCGATTTCGCGTAGTTTCATTGGTGCCACTCCATCTGCTGTTACGGGTCGGCACCGTCCCTGGGCCTGTCTGCCGCGAACCTCCGGTCGCTATGGCGTCAGTACAATTTTTCCTGTCAGGGTTCCCAGTCCACCAATCGTGTTGTCCTGCTGCAACTGGTGAGCAGCGGCCGATTCGGACAGCGGAAATCTCGCCCCGATGGGAGGGTTCCATCCGCCGGCAGCCGCCAGTTCGTTGATCGTTTCGCCACAAATCTGCTGCTCATCGGCTGACGCATTGAACATCGCAAAACCGAACAATCGCAGGTCCTTCGTGTAGAACGGCCCCACCGGAAACTCGGGACGAGCCGCCCGTCCAGCCATCAGCACAATCCGTCCCCGCTTGGCCATCAGGTCGATGGTCCGCTCGGGAGTCGGCTCACGAAGGGTCTCAAACCAGACGTCGATCCCGCCGGTCCCGGCCGCGAATTCGGCCAGGACCTGGTCCATATCCGGATCGTGATAGTCGACCACCAGGTCGGCTCCCAGGGACCGACAGATCTCCTGTTTTTCGGCTGAACCAACCGTCGCTGCCACACGCGCCCCCGCCCCCTTGGCCAGTTGCACCACGGCGGCCCCCACGCCTCCCGTGCCACCGTTGACGAAGACCAGATCATCGCTGGTGACTCCGGCGTGCAAGAACAACCCCAGGTGAGCTGTCAGTCCGACAAGGGCCCCAGCCGCCAGCAACTCGCTGGACACCCCATCGGGAGCACCGTACAGCCATTGCTCGTCGACGGCCGCCAGTTCCGAGAACGTGCCGGCCCGTCCCAGCAGGCCCTGGTTCGAACCCCACACTCGGTCACCGACCGCGAAACGGTCAACACCGTCGCCGCACGCCTCGACCACACCCGCCAGGTCACACCCGATCGTGTACGGATCATCCAACTCGATGGACACCAGGCCACCGCGGACATAGGTGTCGATCGGATTGACCGCCACCGCCTCGGTTCGCACCAGCACCTGGCCCGGGCCCGGTTCGGGATCGGGCAGGTCCCCGTACTCGATCACATCGGGGTCGCCGGTCCGGGTGATGTAGGCGGCTTTCATGACGGATCATCCATGTCGAGACCGGCCAGCCATCGGGGCGTCCGATAACGGACGTGGCCCACCGTGGCCAACACCAGCAGCGCAAGGCCACTGACAACGAGGCCCCAGTATAAACCCGGGGGACGGTAGTACCACCGTACCCGCGACTCACCCGGCCGCAGGCTGACCCCGCGGTACATGCCATCGACCAGTTCGGCCGCCCGAGACTGACCGTCAACCTCCACTCGCCAGCCCTCGGCCATCAACTCGGTCACCACCAACCGCCCGGCCACCCGCGTGGTCACATCGATCGTCAGGTCCGAACCACCTCCAGAGAAAGCGTTTACCGAGTTGTTCTCGGCGCCGGCCTCCCAGGCAACTCGGCCGCGGCCGGCAGTCAACCGGTAGAGATGCAGCAACCCGCGGTGCCTGAGTGCCGGATTCATCACCAAGTCCTGACCTCTCCAAACCTCCTCGACCGGCCACCGCTTTTCGTCGATTGGCTTGTAGCTGATGATGTGGGTGACACCGGCCTGTTCGAGCCAGTCCATCTGGGCGTCGGTCTGCGGCACAAACGAATCGTCGGGATCTTCGACCTGCGGTTGTGGCATCATCAGGTCGCGGCGAGTGTATTCGGCCGGGCCAAACGTGAAGTAAACCGGCGTGGCCGACGTGCCCAACACGGTCGGGAAGTTTGCCATCGGCGCAAACACCCGCGTGGGCAGGTCGGACTCGGCCAGCTTTTGCCGGACCTGGCTGTCGTCCAGACGCGAAATCGGCGGTTCGTCGAGTACGTCGGTGAACTGGATCAGGCGGCTGACCAGCCACAGGTCCCAGACCGTGGCCACGGCCAGGGTCAGCAACACAGCGTGCCGGCCGATCGCGTTCGGCCACAACGGTTCCGCATCTGACGACCCGTCGACCCGGTTCGGTCGCCGGGTGGCGAAATAGATTCCCATCCCCGCCGCAACGACACACAGCGACCCGATCACCCCCGCCAACAACTCCGACGGCAGCCAACCGGGCGCGGGAAACTTCGCCAACTCGACTACCACCCACGTCATCTCGACCAGCCACCAACTGCTTCCCACCGCAGCCAGTGAAGCCAGTCCGACGACAATCGCCCGGCGAGGTGAAACCGTTCCGGGCACCAGCCAACGCCCGGCCGTCTCGCCGGCCAATATCGCCACTGCGAATGTGACCACGATCCCGTAACGTCCGGGACCCTGGAAAAAACTGAATCCCGGCAGGGCGTCGACCAGCGGAACCAGCCGACCGGTGGTGTAGAACAGGGCAAACGTTCCCACCAGCATCCAGAAAATCCCACGCGGATCTCCCCGGACAAACGCTCCGCCGATCCCGATGAAGGCGAGCACCAGGGGAGCCAGTCCGAAATACAGGTGAGCCTCACCGACGTTGGTCGCCACTCCGGGAATCGGTGGATCGGCACGCAATGCGGCGTCCCGGTTGGACATCGGCGAATACCATTTGAAGGGCATCACCGCCTGGGACCAGTACCACGCGGGGATCGATCCGAATTGCAGCGGGTGGTCCATCCCCGCCTCGGCTCGCTGACTCACTCGGCGAAACTCCCAGGTCGGCAACAGCTGCATTGCGGCCAGGGCGAGCGACAGCCCACCGGCAGACAGCAAAATCCCAGCGGCACGCCAGCGGGATCGTGGTGACAGCAACGAGCTCGAGATCGGCACCCACCACAATCGGCAGGGGACATAAACGACCAGCAACAGCTGAGTGATCCAGGCCAGTTGAAAATGTCCGGCCAGCATCTGTGTCGCCAGCACCACTGCCAACAGTCCGGCAAACCGCCATCGTCGTGTCTGCAACAGGCCCTCGACCGACCACAACGCCGCCGGCAGCCACGTGCCACCGATGATCGCCCATTCCCAGCAACTGCGACACGGGAACCACCCGTAGACATACACCAGAGCGGCGAGGCAGGCCCCGGAACGGGCCACACCGAATCTCCGGGCGTACGCAACTGTGAACACGAACGCCAGCACGTAATGCAACAGGTGACTGAGGCTGTAGGCGGTGTTGACGTCCAACCAGCTGTAGAGAACCAGGTGCGGCGGATAGAACACACCCACCTGGCTCTCGGCCAACATCGGGTATCCGTGACCGACCCGGTCGTTCCAGAACGGCGAAAGCCCCCGTTGCAGTTGTTCGGCGTAGAAGACCTTCTGTGGGAAGTAATACGAGTAAATGTCGCCGCCGACGAATCCGCCTCCAGTGACCAAAGGCCACCAGAACACTCCCGCCAGGGCGATTCCCAGCAACCACACCACCAGCGTGAAACGACGGTCACTCATCATCTTGTGCCAGTCGACGCAGGTGTCAACGAATCTTCACCGGCGGCTTCTGGCCCTTGGGGATCAACGTCGTGTACTTCCGCTTCTCCATCCTCTTCTCCCAATCGACGCGTGCCGCCGTCACCTGATCGGGATCCTCGAAGAGTTCAATCGCCGAAATCGCCAACACCTTCGAGGCATAGATGATTCCCTTCTCACCGATCGTCGAACCAATGGCTGCGACGTTCTGCCAACTGTGACCGGGACTCTTGGCCGCCAGACACGCAGTCGAAACGCCGCCGGTGGGAACGTACCAGCTGATGTCACCGACATCGGTCGATCCCCGGGTGCGAGCGGTCATCGATTCGGCAAACGGGCGGATCGACTCATCAATCGCCTTTGGGAATTCGGTTCCAAACTGTTCGATCAACGGCTGCTGCAGCCGCCGTGCGAAAGCCTTTTCGGACTGGTCGAACCGGGGAGCCCCGACCACCTTGAGTTTCTGCTCGATCAGTTCAGCCAACGGAACGTTGGGAATCAATTCGTGGCAGTCGGTGTCGACCTTCACTCTCATCTTGGTTCGGGTCATCAACGCCGCACCACGGGCGATGTCCTGAATCCACTTGAAATTCGCTTCAACGTCACGATGGTCATCGGCCCGAATGTAGTACCAGACCGACGCGATCGGCGGGACCACGTTGGGTGCTCCACCACCGTTGGTGATCACGTAGTGCATCCGCGCGTCCTCTTTGACGTGCTCGCGCATGTAGTTGACACCCACGTTCATCAACTCGACAGCGTCCAACGCACTGCGACCACTTTCGGGATTCCCCGAGGCGTGTGCTGCGGTTCCATCGAAGGTGAACTTGACGCTGACCAGGGCCTTGGACGTCCCCGCCCACGCCCCGTTGCGAGTCGAGGGGTGAAAGTGCAGACAGATGTCGAGATCGTCGAACTGGCCGTCGAGCAGCATGTAGACCTTGCCGATGACCGTCTCCTCGGCCGGTGTCCCATAGAGGCGGATGGTGCCCTTGATCTTGTGACGGTCCATGGCAGTCTTGACCGCCAGGGCCGCGCCCAGGGCACCGCTGCCCAGGCCACTGTGACCACAGGCATGTCCGGGTTGGCCGGGCTTCAGTGGAGCCCGCACGGATTCCACCTTCTGCGACATTCCCGGCAAGGCGTCGTACTCGGCCAAGATCCCGATCACCGGCTTGCCACTGCCGTAACTGGCGACGAACGCGGTGGGCATCGCAGCCACACCGTTCTTGACCTTGAACCCGTTGTCCTTGAGGTGTTGCTGAAGCAGTTTCGACGACCGCGTTTCCGCAAGCCCCACCTCGGCATAGTTCCAGATCTTCCGGTTGACATCCTTGATCAACCCCACCCGTTCCTGGACATCGGCGACAGCCGTCCTCTGGGCCTTCGACAGCTTGGCCTCGTCCTGGGCCACCGCCGGAACTCCACAGGCCACGACCAGAACCAACCAGGCAGCGCACAAGCGCTTCATCGAACCCACCCCCGAACAGGACATAAACGCGTCCATCCCGGCGATCATCACCACGACAGACAGGCAATTGGACCGTCAACCGCCCGATTATAGGACCGCTGCAACACGATTGCGAATCGGCCGGCGTCCTACCCTTCCAGCCAGACCAGTCCCCAGATCGCAGCGGCAATCGGCACAACGCAGTTGACGATCAGGATCCAGGGCCCCCAGGGGGAGTAGAGCCAACCCCGATCCTTGTCGGCTTCACACCGTGAACCCTGTCGACGCCTCAGGATGTCCAGCCACGAGACCGACGCTCTCAGAAACGGTCGCCAGAAGGCGAGAGCCGGCAACGGATAAACACCAAACAGCAGCAACAGCCATGTCGAGAATTCGACAAACCGGCTGCCCCGAATGTTCAGCTGCGTCCAACCCCCGGCCATTGCGATCTCGATGATCGCCGCCACCGACAGGACAACGAAAACCAACAGGACCACGAAGTGACCGACGATGAAGATCACGGTGACCCAGTGTGCAGCAGTGGGACCACCCGGCGAACCAACTCCATTCAACTCCGACTTCGGCGGATCTGGCTCTGCTCCCCCTGCCGTCGTGGCCTGGTCAGCCATTGTCGAATTCTCCCTGGCCCCTCGCTTTGCGCGGCGAACATTACGCCAAAACAACTCACGTTGGCAACGGGGCTCCGGCAGGGTTACGATTCGGCTGTCCACGACGACGTATACGGAACCTGCACATGCCGACCAACTCCCGACGCCGTTTTCTCGAAGATTGCCTCGCCACCGGTCTCGCCGTCCCTGCAGCCGCATGGCTCAACTCGCCCGAAACCCGCGCGGCCGACCGCACCCCATTGCGGGTGCGGCCGGAGGTGGCAGGAAACCTGTCACTCAAGGCGCGGCGACGAGAGGCCCGAGGTGACCAGGTGGTGGAAATCCGCAAGACTCTCGACTGGAAAGTGTCCGAGACGGCCATTGTCATCTGTGACATGTGGGCCGACCACCCCTGCCACCAGGCCGCGATCCGTGTCGATGCCATGGCCCCCCGGATGAACCGGGTCGTCTCGGCCGCACGGGGACTGGGAGTCACCGTCGTTCACGCGCCCAGCAGCGGAATCAAGTTCTACGAAAAGACCCCGTTTCGCCACCGCATTCTCGCCGCACCACCAGTCAAGGCCCCCGTGCCGATCGCGAGTTGGTGCAAGCTCGACCCGAAGGTCGAAGCGGCTCTGCCCATCGATGACTCCGACGGCGGTTGCGACGATCCCCTGGTCCGCCCCAAGCCCGGTTTCGACCGTCACCAGCACGCGGCCATCAGGATCACCGGTTTCGACGGCATCAGCGACAACGGCCAGGAGGTCTACAACTTTTTCCGTCAACTGAAGATCCGAAACGTCGTGCTGATGGGCGTCCACACCAACATGTGCGTGCTGGGACGTTCCTTCGGAATCCGACAGATGGTCCGCCTGGGATTCAATGTCGTGCTCGCACGCGACCTGACCGATGCGATGTACGATCCGCGTGATCGTCCGTACGTCAGCCACACTCGCGGCACCGAACTCGTCGTCGAACACATCGAACGGTACTGGTGTCCGTCGATCGTCGGTTCCGATCTGACCCGGGTCGTCACAGGCTCCGCAGAGGCCGCGGCCCGCACCGGCGACTAGACCGTCGGCTGCTTCCACGGTCCGGTAATCGCCAGCGTCAGGCCCTTGCCCTGGGCGTTGACGAACAGGGTCGAGCCATCCGGAGAAAACGTGACGCCGGCGAACTCGGTCCTCAGGTGACTGTGGGCCAGGGTGTAGATGTCTCCGCCGGGCGTCACGCCAACCAGTCGCACGACCGCCCCCTTGCGATCCTCGCAAACCACCACGTCGCCCCAGGGGGCAACGGTCAGGTTGTCGGCGCTGTCGATCAGCCGCGAATCATTGGGTTCGATGAACAACTCGAGCCGGCCGGGATCTGTCGACTCCTTGTCGGTCCCCTCGTGCGGGCTGGGACGGTAACGCCAGATCTGTCCCAGCTTCGACCGCCCTCCATCGGTGCAGGCAAAAAAGACCTCCTTCTGCCCGTACCAGATGCCCTCACCGCGAGCGAACCGAGCCGCTCCGGCACGAAAACCTCGAAACCTCAGGTCGTCGAGAGGAGACTCGATGTTGTCCATGTCAATCCACTTCACCGACCGCGGCTCTCCGACCGGGATACGGCGTTGATCCCAATTGCGGGTTTCACCACGCGACTCATCCTCGAGACACAGGGCCTGCAGTCGCCCCCCCTGGTGCAGCTTGTCGGCAATCCTGGGCAGGAACCGGAAGAACAGACCGTCGTCGCGATCCTCGGTCAGGAAAACCACACCACTGGCAGGATCCACGGCGACCGCCTCGTGACGAAATCGTCCCATGGCCCGGATCGGCTCAGGTGCCGCGAGTCCCGGTTCGACCGACGCCGGCACCTCGAAGACGTACCCGTGGTCCCGAGCCGCAACAAACTTTCGGCCGTCGTCCCCCCGGCCAACTCGCTGCACGGTTTCCTCGCACGTCAGCCAACTGCCCCAGGGAGTCGGTCCCCCCGCACAATTGCGGTGCGTCCCGGCCAGGCTGAGAAACTCGCCGACGACCTTCTTGCGGCCGGTGTCGTAGACGATCGTTGTCGTCCCTCCCAGTCCCGGCGTTTTTCCATTTCCGTCGTCGTAAACCATCCCGTCCGGCACACGATCCAGCAATTTGCTCTTTTTCCCGAACGGTCCGTCGTTCGATGTGGGATACAACTCGTGGTTGCGGATCAGGACTGTCAGATCGTCGGGACCGGCGAACGCGGCCATGCCGTCCGGACTTCCCGGAACACGGAATCCGTCGGACATCTTCTTGCCGACCTGCGAAATCACCGAATAGTCAAAGCCAGCCGGGAGGTCGACTCGCCGTTTTCGGTCTCTCACCAATTCGCCGTAGCCCTGGCCGGTCTCGTCAGCTCGCAGCGACGGAGTCTCGGAGAACAGCCTCAAGCCACCGAACCCCAGTGTCACAGCGCCCGCCGTCACCCCTCCCCATCGTGACAACACATCGCGCCGGGTCAGTTGATCCATCCCATCAGCTCCAGTCCACCAAGTCCGACAGACACGGTAAGAGGGATGCAACCGCCCTGACAAGCGTGACAGGATCGAGAACCCGGAAAGCCGGCGCGAACCAGACCAGCGAACAGGAACGGCCGGAGAACGACCCCGATTCCGCCTACTTCTTCTTGGCCTTCTTCTTCGGTGCCGGGGGTTTCGGAGTCAGCTTGTGGATCCGCACGTGGCGATCATAGTGCACCGTGGCCAGTTGCAGACCGTCGGGATGCAGGTCCATATCGCGTGCCGTATCGGGCAGCTTGAACCTGTGGAACTCCTTGTCACTGTCCGGCCGCCAGAACAGAAGATAACCGCCACCGCTTCCGCCAGAAGCAACAGCCAGCGATCCGTCATTGAGCCAAGACAACTGCCAGCCGATTCCCTTGATTCCACTTCCGGGCTGGGAGCGAACCTTCTTGTTCGTCTTCATGTCGAACAGCAAAGCGATCGGTTCGTTGACAGCTCCCAGTGGGTTGGTCGCCTTGTGCAGTCCGCATGCTGCCAGGTACTTGTTGTCCGGGCTGACGGCCAGTCCACGGACACCCCCGTAACGGACACCCTGGGTGTTGTTGGTCAACAGGACCTCACCACCCTGGAACTTCCTCTGGAGCTTCCCGTCAGCAATCGTCCATTCCCGGATATCGCCGCCCTGGTCGCCCGAATACACCGTCTTCCCGTTCGGATGCAGGAACGTGCTGTAGACATCCAGCTTGTGACCGCTGAAGGTCCGAATCAATTTGCCGTTGGTGGCGTCCCACAACTTGACCAACCGGTCGTTGCCAGCCGAAGCGAACGTCTTACCGTCGGCCGCAACCGAGAGGTTGCGAATCCAGCCCTTGTGGGCCACGACGGTTCGGATGGCCTTGGGCTTTTCGGCCATTGCGTCCCAGAAGATCAGCTTGTCGTCGCAGCCGGCGGTGATCATCGTGCGGCCGTCGTGCAGGAAAACGATGTCTCGCACCCAACTGTCGTGCGCCTTCCATTCGACTTTCTTGCCCGACGGGATCTCCCACCGCTGCAAGGCGTAGTCCTGGCCGCTGGTGAACACATACTTCCCGTCGGGAGAAAAGCAGCAGGCAATCAGCGGGCTGCCATGCTTCCACTGGTGAGCAACGTGGACTTTCTTGGGATCTGCCTTGGTGGCGGCCATATCGAAGATGTCCTGGTTGGAAAAGAATTGTCGCTAGCAAAACAGGGGCGAGACCCGGGAACGGGCCTCGCCCCTGCGATTTCGCCTTGGCCCGTGAACCCGGCTTCGGGTTCGCCCCGATCGATCAGGTGATCAGTTCGTCGATCGGTCCGAACGCCGGATCAGCCATCGGCACCGGACGTCCGCCGACATCGAACGGCTCGTGCGAATCCAGCCCGACACCGGCCAGGTAGGTGTGGAACAGGTGCGGGTAACTGACTTCACGGTCAATCACCTTGGTGCCGTTCTCATTGGTTTTGCCGACAACCGCTCCGCGGGCAATCTTGCCGCCACCCAGGCAGATGCTCCAGGCATTGCCCCAGTGATCGCGGCCGTAGTACTTGTTGATGTTCGGTGTACGACCGAACTCTGACATCACCACGATCATCGTCGAATCGAGCATGCCACGATCGGCCAGGTCACCGACCAGCGCCGCGAACCCCTTGTCGAACTCCGGCACCTGTTCGAGGTGGAAGTTGAAGTTCTCGTTGTGGGTGTCGTAGTTGGAGTGATCCAGCTTGACGAACGTCGCACCATTCTCGAGCAACCGACGGGCCGTCAGGCACCGCTGACCAAACGACTCTTTCCCGTAGAGCTCGTGCATCTTCGCCGGCTCCTTCGAGACGTCGAAGACATCGCGGCGTTCCATCAACTGCAACGCCCGCTCGTAACTGTAGGTGTAGGCGTCAGTCTCTTCGGTGCGACGACGCAGGGCGAACCGGTCGTTGGCCTTGCGACGGAAACGGTTCCGCAACTCGTCGGCCGCCTCGCTGAGATCCTTGGGACGCTCCGAGTTGGCAGGCGGTTTGCCATTGGCACCGATGCTGGCGTAACGCGGCCCGAGATAGGCCGAGTCGTTACCTCGCCCCCCACCACCGATTCGAATGTGACCGGGCATCGGATTGCTCGGATTCTCAAGCGCCTTCGCACAGACGGCACCCAGGATCGGCAACGACACACCCGGCATCTTCTGCCGACCGTACTGCATGTGGTAGTTGCCTTTGCCGTGATCACCGTTGCGGGTGTTGATCCCGCGAACCAGTGCCAGCTTGTCCATGTGCTTGGCCGTACGGGACAGCAACTCCGAGAGGTGGATTCCGGGAACCGAAGTCGGGATCGCCCGAAACGGGCCGCCCGTGTTGGTCTTGGGCTTGGGATCCCAGCTCTCCAGCTGGCTCAGGCCACCCGACATGTAAATGCAGACCACCCGCTGTTGGGTTTTCTCCAGTTGCTTGGCTGCGGGCGAAGCGGCCAGCATTCCCAAGCCACCCACCGCACCACCGGCAACGCCTCCCAAGAACTGTCGTCGAGCAATCTGGTGCTCGTTACTACCACAGGCGTGAATGCGTTTCATTGGTCGTTCTCCAGTTTTTGACGACAATCGACGGCAACAAGGCGTCCTGCCTGTCTTGTCCGCCGATTGAAGAATCGTCATTCCTTCGAGGATTCAAGTGGTTGGTTTCCGTCTCGATCGGCCCATCCGACCAAGACCTGTCGTTTCGAGTCGATCCTAGTGGTTGAAGCGGAATTCCGCCGAGGTCAACAACGCCCAGACAATCTCCTGGATCGCTGCCATCCGTTTTTCCTTCGGTCGCTGCTTGAGGTAAGCCGCCACGTCGGCCACTTCCCCGTCTGTCGGACGCCGGGTCAGGACGCTCAGGTAGAGCTCCTCCACCAGCTTCTTTTCGTCAGTCATCTTACCCAGCCGCTCGGTCAAGTTGCCACCGCCGGGCGACAACCAGCCCTTGAGCGGGCCACCGTTGGCCATAAACAGGGCCTGATCGATCGTGGCAAAGAACTCGTTTTGAGGCTGTCCCGAACCGGCCCCGTACAGCGAGACGATGCTGCCAACGTTGCCCTTGAGCTTGTCATAGGTCGTCTGTTCGATCTGAAGCCTGCGGGCGGCGATCTTCTTCGCGTCCTTCTTCTCCGCGGGCTTCAGGGGACTCTTCTTGTCGAGTTCGGCCGCGACGCTCTGCCGTTGTCGGCCGACCTGGCCGGTGGCTTCCAGCAGGCTCCAGCCAAGCTGTTCCGGTGACAGCGGGCCGACAGTACCGACAGCAAACTGTTCGGACCACGACTTGGAAAGCTTCCCGAGCGTCTCGTTGACTGCCCCTTCGGCCGATTCGGACTTCGCCCGTGCGGCTGCGGCAGTGGCCAGCAGCGGAGCCCTCTGCTTGGAGAGCCGGGCGTGATCAGCGGTCGCCTTGTCGAAGGCTACCTGGGCCGTCTCGGCCCGTTTGGCCGCAGCTGTCGCAGCCGACTGGTGACCGGGCAAAGCCTTCTTCGCAGCGGCCAATTCCTGATTCAACCCGGCCGAACGGCTCGCAAGCGTCTTGGTGATTCCGGCCAGTTCCTTGTCGTCTCCGAGAGTTTTCAGGGCCGCTGCGGATTTGGTTGCCGCCGTGGCCAGCGCCTCTGTGACCCGTGGCAACTTCGCCAGGGTCTTCTGGGTCGCGGCCAGAACGTTGGCTGTCCTGTTCCGGTCCGCCTCGGCGCCGGCCAGATCCTTCTTCGCTGCCGCCAGTCCCCCCTGGACCTTGGCGTATTCGGTCGCGACGGGCGCCAGGGCCTTCTCGGCAGCCACTCTCGCTGCACGGGCCACGTCGGCCGCCTTCTGAGTGGCGGAATAGCCGGCCAGCAATTCGAGTGTCTCCTTGCGGCGGCGGGTTGCCGTCAGCCGGGTGTTGATGTCCCTGCGGACGGTCCGCAACTGGTCAGTCTCCCAGGCCTTGGCCTCGAACAATTTCACCGCGTCGGCGTGCTTCTTCACCGCAGCGTCCCGAGCCACCTCCGCCGCCTTCAATGCCTTCCCCGTTGCCGCTGCCGCGGCCTGCTTGGCAGCGTGATCCTTGGACAGGGCAGCCATTTCCGAGGCAATCGCCTTGGCTCGGGCGTCGAGCTTGGCAACAATTCCGGCCAATTCCTTGTCACCGGCGAGCAACTTCGCCGCCGCCACGCCCTGGCGGGCGCTCTCAACCAACGGCACACCCACCTTCTGCTTGTCCTGGAGCTTCTTGGCGGCGGCGGCCAAAGCCTTGGCAGCCGGGTCGTGCTTCTTCTTCTCTGCGGCCACCTTGTCGTTGGCCGGTTTCAACGTCTTGGCCAACGCGACCACCGGCTCGTTGGCCTTTCCTTCTGCAGCAAACGCCGCTTCGACCCGCTTGTCCGCCGACTCCACTTCGGCTGCCAATTTCTTGTCGGCCGCGACAACCGGTCCCAACAACTGGCCAGCCCTGGCCGATCGGGCCACCAGGTCTGCCGGCAAACTTGAACCTCGCGCAAACGTGCGAGTCAGCACCAACTCCCGCAAAAATCCGCGGACGTCGAACTTCATCGCAACGAACTGCTCACTGAGCAAGTTGAGCAATTCCGGATGCGAGGGCGGGTTGTCGCTGTGGTGCAGATCGAGCGGCTCGACCAGCCCGCGGCCCATCACCAACGCCCACAGGCGGTTGGCCATGTTGCGGGCAAAGAACCGGTTGTTCCCACTGAGAACCAGCTTCGCCAACTGTTCGCGGCGATTGTAGGTTGGCACCGGCCGCAGGTTCTTTTTCTTCTTGTCAGGCTTGACCTTGTATTCCTTGCCCGCAGCGATGGTCGGCTCGTCGATTTGACGCTCACCAAGCAGCCGCGGACGAGAGACACCCGCATCACCGGTGAAAACCGACTTGAACGCAACGCCTCCACCGGGCCGCTCGGCCAGCACACCCGGCTTCTTCTTGTCGGGCTTGAACAGGTACGTTCGGTTCAAGAAGGCGTAGATGCCGTAGTAGTCCTTCTGGAGGTAATCGTCGATCAACGGGTGGTTGTGGCACTGGGCACACTGCAGATCGACGCCGAAGAACATTCGGCCGACCTCGCGGGTCATCTGGTTCACTTCGACACCGCGGTCCATCAGGAACTTCGCCCGACCTCGCTGTTTGGCATCCACGGCGTCGGCCCCAAGAATCTCCGAGGCCAGAACGTTCCAGGGCTTGTTTGATTCGATCGATCGTTTCAGGAACGCCTCCCACTCGCCACGTTTCACCTCGCCGTCGCCGCGACGCTCCGAGAGCATCACGTCCAGGACATTGGTCATCCGTCGCACGTAAGCCGGCGTTCCCATCAAGCGGTCAACAACCGCCGCCCGTTTCGTCGGGGACTTGTCATCGAGGAAAGCACGGGTTTCTCCGACCGAAGGAATCCGTCCGACAATGGCCAGATACAGACGGCGCAGAAACTCGCCATCATCGCTCGAACCAGAGACCAGTCCCAGCGGACTTTCGGTCACCAACCGGTCCACCTGCACGTGCAACGGATCGGCAGCCGATACCCCGGCAGAGGGAATCGCCAGGTTCGCAAAAAACACCACAGCAATCAGAACACCGGCCGATGGGCGCACCATCACTGGGAATTCCATGAAGAATGGGGGGAGGGAAAACAGGCGGGAATACACCACGTGCCTCCTGCACATATGCGTATCTACCGATAGGTTACCGGGATGCGTTGGCATGGTCAACCTGTTGCCTGAAAGCCGGTTTTTTCCCCTATTTGACCGCCCCATCACACACAGGAACGATCCTCGCAACGCCCCATTGTCTTTTTTCGGGTTCCGCAGCCCTCAGAGTCCACTCAGCTTGTCCGTTTCGCCCAGACGGAATCCGCATTCGCCCATCCACCTCACTCCCAACTCTCGGCAAAAACCACGACACCGGGTCGACGCCAGCACCGGTGCGAACCGAAAATGGCAACAGGAAGGAAACTGGTGGATTGATGCCCGAGACCAATCGACGGCATGGTGTGGCGGTCGTGGTGTTGTCCGGACTGCTGGCCATCGGCAGCCCGCTGGCGGCCGATTCACCATCGGTCCCGTCCACCGACTGGACCGAGTTCCTCGGTCCCGGTGGTTCCGCCCGGTCTCCGGCAGCCAGCCGTATCCCGCTTCGTTGGAACGACCGGCTGCATGTCCTTTGGCGGACGCCTCTGACTGGACGCGGCTGGTCCTCTCCGGTTGTCGCCGGCAACTCGATCTGGCTGACGGTCTCCAACGAACGCAACCGCTCGCTGCAGTTGCTGCAGCTGGACCGAGTCTCCGGCAAGGTCCTCAAAACACACCGGGTGATCCAGGTCGGCAATCCTGGCAAGATCCATCCGAAGAACACGCACGCCACTCCGACCCCGGTGGTTGTCGACGGATCGGTCTACGTCCACTTCGGGACTCACGGAACCGCCCGCGTGAACCCCGACGGCCAGGTGGCGTGGTCGACAACTCTCCCGTACTACCACCACCATGGCCCGGCCGCTTCACCGGTGATCGTCGGCGACTTGCTGATCGTCACCTGCGACGGATTCACCCGCCCCTTTTACGACCGCCTGCGTCGCTCGGGGGTCACATCGCCCCAGTTCGTCGTCGCGCTCGACCGTCGCACCGGTCAGCCACGCTGGCGAAAGCCCCGGGCCAACGGGCGTCACTCCTACTCGACCCCGATGGTCCTGGACACCGGCGACCGTCGACAGGTGATCAGCGCCGGTGGCGACCGGGTCGTCTCGTACGACCCCACCAGCGGTCGCGAACTGTGGTGGGTTCGCTACACGGGATACTCGGTTGTCCCCCGGCCGGTGGCCGGGCCGCCCGGCAGCGGGCTGATTTACGTCTGCACCGGGTACGACAACCCCCGCCTGCTGGCAATTCGTACCGGTGGCAGTGGTGACGTCACCGGAACGCACGTGGCGTGGCAGCACGCCAAGGCGATACCGCTCAACCCAACTCCCCTGCAGGTCGAGGATGCCCTGTACCTGATCAACGATTCGGGAATCGCCAGTTGCCTGGACGCACGCAACGGCAATCTCCGCTGGCGCCGCCGCCTCGGCGGACACTTCTCGGCTTCTCCCCTGCTGGTCAACGGCCACATCCTGGCCATCAACGAAACCGGCACCACGCACGTGCTGGCCCCCGGCCGCAGGTACCGCCGCCTGGCTCTCAACCGGCTCAAGGGACGCACGCTGGCCACGCCAGCCGTCACGGGCAACCGCCTGCTGATCCGAACAGACCGCGAGCTGGTTTGCGTTGGACGTGAGTGACCGCAGGGCCGAGAATCCGAATGTGACCGATTCCCGGAGATGCGACGTGGCAACAACCCGGCTTGCCGACTGCAGAACGCCCTTCGGTCGGTGGGCGACGGCCATGGGCTGGCTACTGGTCACCTCGCTGCCCACCTACGCCCAGGACACATCTCCCGATCGACTGGCCCGGTTCACCCGGGCTCCGACACGGGTCGTCTGGGTGCAGGACACCAGCCGGGGCGCCCATGACGTTCAGGCCCAGGGAACCGAACTGCTGTTGATGGGCTACGACAGTCTCGACGGCCGGGGCGAACGCAAGTTGCTGGCGGAAACGGCCAACTACGCCCGTCCCCTGCTCTCACCCGACGGCCGTCGGATCATCTACACGGACCGTCCCCGTGGCCGGGTCATGGTTCTCGACTGGGGAAGCCAACGTCCACAGGTGCTCACCCGGGGAGCCGCACTGTGCACCTGGCGAGATCCGACCGAGAAGACCGAGTGGGTCGTTGTCGGACAGCGGCTGGGCCGTGCCGGCAGTTACTTCTACCGCAACCTGTCCAAGGTGCGTCTTGATGCCCCCTCCGTCTCTCGACCTGTCTGGTCCCGGACCCGGGTCAGTCCCGACAACTTCCAGCTCTCGCGGGACGGTGAATTTGCCGCGGGCGTCTTCCCGTGGCCCAACGGTGGCCTGGCCCGCCTCGCCCCGCCCTCGCTGACGCACCTGGGCAAGGGCTGCTGGGCCTCGCTGGCTCCTGACAACAGCCGCCTGGCATGGGTCTTCGACGGCCCACACCGCCACCTCCGCCTCTCGACTCCCGAGGGTGGTCCCAGATGGAAGGTCGCCGTCGACCAGGTCGTCGGCTCGAATTCCGGACCCACCAAAATCCGGTCTGCCCCCACCGGCCGGGGAGCTGAGATGTTCCATCCCAGATGGAGCAACCATGTGCGGTACCTGGTGCTGACCGGCCCCTACAACCGCAAGGGCCCCATCAACGTCATCTCTGGAGGCGGCCCCCAGGTAGAAATCTATCTTGCGAGGTTCAGCAAAGACTTTCGACAGATCGAAGCCGCGGCACGTGTCTCGCAGAACGCCCGACCCGACTTTTTCCCGGACGCCTGGATCGGCTCGGGGTCCACCAGCCGGGTGCCGGCCAACGTGCTGTCGACGGTCCGGCCCACCGCGTCTGGACAACCGTCCTGGCCGCCGGAAACCGAGAACCTGCTGTGGGCCTTCCGTGACACCAGCAAGCCGTTGACAATTCCGGCCCGCGACACGACGGAGGGAACAACCTGTCGGGTCAAGCCGTCCGGACGAGTCCGACCGGGACGATTCTTCGAACTCCGACTCTCTCGAGGCACCGCGGCAACCGAACCGGGCGACACCGGACTCGTCCAACACTGGAACACGCGGCAGACGCTGAGCGTCTCGATGATGTTGACCCTCACGGCAACCCGGTCGAACCGGCCAGGCACCCTGTTGGCGATCGAGCCCGCAACCATCATCACGCCTTCCAACACACCGCAGCGACTGGCCCTGGTCGTCCATCATCGACCAGCCCAAAACGACTTCCAACTCGCCCTGTCCACTGGTCCCGATCCGGCCACTGGCTCGGAGATCCTGGCCACGCTCAAACCCGACACGGCCACCCATCTGGTGATCACCCTCGGCAAGCTGGGCGTTTCCGTTCGACAGGATGGACAACCGGCACGGAAGCACCCTCTGACACTAGGACACCTGAAGCTGCCACCCCGGAGCCGGCTCTGGCTGGGAAACGACAGCAGCGCCCACCAACCGATCGAAGGCCGGATCTCGCTCGTGACTGTCTCCGGGTCGATCGTCTCCAACAACCAGGCCGTCTCTCTGTGGAACGCCGCCTCGGTCATCCTGAAAAAACGCAAGCCGGGTCGACGTGCGGTGGTCCGAGCCCGCTGCGTCGAAACCTCACCGGCCCCCACGCCCACTCAGATCGCCCCGTACCGCCGGGCCCTGGTCTATCACCACTACCGGATCGATCGGGTCGAATCGGGGCGTCTGGCCCACCGCGAGATCCTCGTCGGGCACTGGGCAATTCTCGACGGAAAGGTCCAACCCGGACGACGTCGCACGATCGGACGGCCGGTCCGGCTTGTCGTCGAACCGCTTGAGGATCACGCGCAGTTGGACAGCGAACGGCAGGTAATGGAAATCAAACACGTCGAACTGCCCCAGTACGTGGACGTCGAGTAGCCGGACCGGGAACGGAGACAGGGAGCTTCCATGACGAACGTCGAGTTTCTCCAGCACCTGTTCAATCAGCTCTGGGGGGCCTATCGGACCCGGGTGGCCTACGTCCGAGACTACGAACAGGTGGTCGCCTCAGCCGGAGCCGAGTTCCTCAACGATCACATCGCCTTCCGCTCGGTCGCCTGGCAACAACCATCTGCCGGAATCTCATCGATCTCCCGCCCTTTCGAAGCGCTCGGTTACCGACCCGCCGCCTGCTACCACTTCCCGGACAAGCACCTGCAGGCCATCCACCTCGAACCTCCCGCCGAAGAACCACCCGGTCATCGCTCCCTGCCCAAACTGTTCGTCTCGGAACTCCAAGCCTGGAAACTGGACGAAGCGGCTCGACATCACCTCGCCCACAGCCTCAACCACCACCGGCCGCCTCTCTCGATCGACCTGCTCGATCAACTCGCGCACATCGACTCGATCGACCACCGCAAGGAGCCCCTGGAAACACTCGTCGCCTGGTTCCTCGAACGCCCCTGGCCAGCCCCCGAGAAATCCGACGTTGAGTCCATAGCCGAGATCTCTCAGTACGCCGCCTGGGTCCTCGTACACGGTTACGCAGTGAATCACTTCACCGGCCTCGTCAATGCGCACGGCGTCGAGTCCCTGGCGACCATCGAAAAGACTGTCGCCGGCTTGCAAGCGGCCGGTGTGCCGATGAAACCGGAAATCGAGGGGGTGGTGGGATCTCGGCTGAGACAGACGGCAACCGAGGCTGTGGTCGTCGACGTCGAGATCACCGAGGCGGGACAGTCGGCATCGATGCCGTGGACCTACGCGTACTTCGAATTGGCAGAACGTGGAGAGGTCATCGATCTGGCAACCGGAGAAGCGAGCCGGTTCGAGGGTTTTCTGGGTCCACAGGCGACTCAACTGTTCGACATGACCCGCCGTCCCTGACTGCAGCGGCACGGATTGATTCCCAACGACGCAAATCCTTATTGAGACGTCGTTAACGACAGGCTGCTGTTCGAAGAGACAACCGTTGGTACCGAACACCAGTTGCCATCCTCCCGCGGCGCGCTACTGTTCGGGCGGACAGGTCGCCAACCGTCACGCCGGTCGGCGGCACCCTGAAGAACACGACAAGGGGACTTCGACGGTTCAATCGCGGGCCACTGGGAGGCTGTGGCATGGGCGTCACCAGCACCAATTCCGACTCGATTCTCGGGCCCCCATCCGGAAATGTCCCCGAATTGGTGACCGCACCGTGGCGTGAGCATTACCCCGAAAACGTCCCGACCCACCTGGGATATCCGGCACGTGCGGCGTGGTGCCTGTTGAAGCGTGCGGCGGAGGAATCTCCCGAACGTGTGGCCTGCTGGCACCTGGGCGAAAGCTGGACGTACTCGAGCTTGTGGAGTCGCGCCCAGGCTGCCGCAACCCGTTTCACCGCTTTGGGAATCCGTCCGGGCCATCGGGTGACAGTGTTGCTGCCCAACATGCCCGAATTCCTTGTGGCACTCAACGGGGCCTGGCTGGCCGGTGCGACAGTCGTGGCGGCCAGTCCCCTGATGGTGCCGGGGGAGGTGGGTCGGTTGTTGTCGACCACACGTTCTCGCCTCCTGGTGACGCTCGACGTCCTGGCCGGGTTGGTCCCCGAGGACGAAACGGCTCCGGACACTGTGCTGGCCGTTTCGATGAGGAACCGACTCAGCCGGCTGCAGGGGGTTGGTTACGCCCTGGCACGGCTACTGAAATTCCGCCTGGGGCGTCCGTCGGGACCGACGCGGTGGCTGGACTGGGATGACTCTCTCTCGGGCACTCCCACCCGAAATCACATGTCGGGTACCGCGGTCGGGGCTGCCGTTGGCTTCGACCGCGGGCTCGACCCCGGCCACGGTTTCGAACCGGGTCGTCCGGCAATGATCCTGCCAACAGGTGGAACGACAGGGGTGCCCCGATCGGTGGTGCTGACCCACGGCAACCTGGTCGCCAACGCCTGGCAGTTGTACCACTGGGCGGGACGCCGCACAGCCGAGGACACCCTGCTCGCCGTGCTGCCGTTCTTCCACAGCTACGGACTGACGACCTGCGCCCTGGCCGGCACCGCGATGCAAGCCACGATCGTGATGCATCATCGCTTTCAGGTCGGCAAGGTACTCGACCTGTTCGCCCAACACCGCCCCACCATCTTCCCGGCAGTTCCCGCGATGCTGGTCGCACTCAACGACCGGCTCCGCGACGGCAGCGGACACGTCGTGCGGGGACTCGAAATGTGCATCAGCGGTGGTGCCGGCCTGCCCGCCGACGTGGCCGCCGAGTTCTCTCACCACAGCGGTGCGGTGGTGGTGGAAGGCTACGGGCTCTCCGAAGCCGGTCCCGTCACCCATGCCGGTCCACTTGACGGAACCGCTCGCCCCGGCACCATCGGGCTTCCACTGCCTGACACCCTGGCCCGAGTGGTCGACATCGAGGACCGTTCGCGGATCCTGCCACCCGGAGAAACCGGTCAACTGCTGGTCCGCGGCCCGCAGGTCATGGCCGGATACCTGGACGCGAGCGAGGCGACCGACGAGGTGCTGGTCGACGGTTGGCTGGCCACCGGCGACATCGCCAGTTGTGACGAGGATGGATTTTTCACGATCGTCGATCGGCTCAAGGACCTGATCATCACCAGCGGGTTCAACGTCTATCCACTGGAAGTCGAAGAGGCACTGCGCGAGCACCCCGCCGTGGCCGACGCGGCGGTGGTTGGAGTGCCCGATCCGGTTCGGGGCGAACGCGTCAAGGCATTCCTGGCACTCGTCCCCGGAGCTGACTACGACGAACCGACGTTGCAGGATTTCCTCACCCACCGACTGTCCCGTCACAAGCGGCCCCGCGATATCGAGGTCGTTGACGGCGATCTGCCGCGCAACTTTCTCGGCAAGGTTCTTCGCCGTGAACTGCGTGAGTGCTAAAGCCCCCGGGCTGCCGTTTCCGGCTCATTGAACCCCGCCGGTGCGTCGACTAGCTTGGTGGACCACTCAAGCCGGAGTGGCGGAATTGGCAGACGCGCTGGATTCAAAATCCAGTGAGGGTAAACCTCGTGCGGGTTCGAGTCCCGCCTCCGGTACTTTGTCCCCATCTTCTCGGCCCCCGGACCGGCTCCGCCGGAACGCTGCAGGGCCGACCCGTGTGCAAAACGCCCGGGAGGCGGTGTAACATCACGTCGCCAAGATCGACCGTCTGACCTCAACATGGAGAACAACATGGACCGTCGCACCTTCCTGAAGTCTGGCCTCGGAGCTGGAGTCGCCGCATCGCTGGGAACCCATTCGCTGTTCTCTCCCGAACTGCATGCCAAGATCCCGGCCAATCTCAAGGTGACCAAGCTGAAAGTCATCCCGGTCTGGACCGGGTCCATGAACTACATCTTCGTCAAGCTCTACACCAACGCCGGAGTCACCGGAGTGGGCGAAGGGGGAATCCGCGGCCGCGCCGCCACGATGATTGCGGCCATCCAGGAACACGAACGTTATATCGTCGGCAAGAACCCGATGCAGATCGAGAAGCACTGGCAGGCGATGTACCGCTGGCCACGCTGGCGAGGTGGCCCGATCCTCAACAGCGCCGTCAGCGCCGTCGACATCGCCCTGTGGGACATCGCCGGCAAGGTGCTCGATGCCCCCATCTACCAGCTGCTCGGAGGAGCCGCCAAGGATCGCATGCGTCTCTACATTCACGGAGGTTCAGCCGACGCGGTCCGTTCGGCCAAGCAACAGGGCTTCAATGCCGTCAAGACCGGTCCCAGCCTCGCCCGCAACGGTGTCATCAAGCAGCCCTGGAACCTCAAGGCCGAGATCGCACGACTGAAGTCGATGCGGGATGCCGGTGGAGACGATTTCGACATCCTCTATGACTGCCACACGCAGTTCAAACCCGAGATGGCCCTCGAGTTCTGCACCGCCGTCGAGGAGATCCGACCATTCTTCATCGAGGAACCGATGCTGACCTCAGACCTCGGCAAGATGAAGTGGCTCGCCGACAAGGTGAAGGTGCCGCTGTGCCAGGGCGAGAGCCAATTCACCAAGTTCGGCCTGCAGGAAATGATCAACAAGCACTACATCAGCTACATCAATCCAGACGTGATCCACGCCGGAGGGATCACCGAGTGCAAGAAACTGACGGCAATGGCCGAATCCAACTTCATCGACGTTGCACTGCACAACGCCCAAAGCCCAGTGATGACGCTGGCCGGCCTGCACGTCAACGCCTGTTCAACCAACTGCGTGATCCACGAATTCAACCAGGCTCGCAAGTACGCAGCGTGGGAAGAGGATCTCTATGGCGGCGTGAAGATCGAATACAAGGACGGCTTCGCATCGCTCCCAAAGGGGCCGGGACTGGGAATCGACATCGACGAAAAGGCCGCAGCCAAGCGGCCGGCTCGACCATTCGCTCGCACCCGAAGCACACTGGAATGGCCCGACGGATCGGTCGGCGACACCTAGGACATAAAATCGTCGAATTCGAAGCCGTCGTCTGGCAATCTGTCCGCCGAAGGCTTGTCGTCCGACGGTTCGGGAGCGATCGGTCCATCGTCGATCGGTCCATCGTCGATCGGTCCATCGTCGATCGGTCCATCGTCGATCGGTCCAT
>MDTE01063732.1_pt1 | contig 47601 bp, 48 predicted proteins | sample 811231 | NCBI WGS metagenome assembly MDTE01 (sample SAMN05326651, study PRJNA326480) | marine metagenome | isolation source: seawater | place: Indian Ocean: Red Sea | collected 2010 | reverse complement strand
CCGGAAAAACAAACCTTATAGAATCAATTTATTTTTTAACAAACCTAAAATCATTCCGAACAAAAAAAAGATCAAGCCTAATTAAAAAAAATACAAACGCAATGTATGTAGGGGGAGTTTTTTCCGATGACGACATGAGCAAAGATGTTAAATTGGAAGCTTCGCTTTTTGAACAAAAAAGAGTTTATAAACTAAACAACAAAACAGAACAGAACTTGATCGATTATCTGAAATCAGTCAACACAATGGTTTTTTTTCCGGACAGCCTGCGCATAATTAAAGATAGTCCCCTTTTTAGGAGAAATTTTTTTGACAGAGCTATTTCCTCCATTGACCCAACCTACTTACTTGAAAGTAAAGAGTATTCAAGAATTCTAAGAGAGAGAAACAAAATCCTTAAAAACAACGGTGACGACAGATTGTTAGAGGTTTGGAATAGTCGATTTTTTTCTTGTGCCTCAAACATCTTTAAAAAAAGAACAGCCTTTCTAGAACTCCTTAAGCAAAAAATAAGCCCCCTAAAAAAAACACTCAACATAAACAAAAACATAGAGATTTTCTACTCAAAGAGTTTAAAGTATTCTCACAAAAAAAACACAGAAACATTAGCCTACGAAATAATCAAAGAAGAGTATGAAAAAAACAAAGAAGAAGAAAAAATAAAAAAACAAACATGCTTGGGTCCACATTTGGATGATTTTGTTATATATTTAGACGGTGACAGTTCTAGAGAAAACGCATCACAGGGGGAGCAAAGGCTAGTTATAATTTTAATCCTGCTCGCCGTTTCGGATGTTTATAGAGAAGTTTCAGAAGAAAACTTAATATATCTTTTTGATGATATGAGTTCCGAACTAGATCGTGAAAAAAGACAAAGTGTGATAGAGTATTTAATGTCTAGTGATTCACAGGTTTTTATAACCTCGACAGAAAAACCAGAAACAAAAAACCCGCCCGAAGCGTATTCCCTTTTTGACCTAGATTTAGGAGGGGGAATAATTCGTTAAGCCCGTAATTTTTTAGGATAAATTAATGGCCACGCCAAAGAAAAAAGTCTCGAACGCAAAATACCAAGCGAAAGATATTAAAGTTTTAGAGGGGTTGGAGGCGGTTCGTAAAAGACCGGCGATGTATATTGGCAGCACTGGTTCTCCGGGGTTGCACCATCTTGTTTACGAGGTTGTTGACAACAGCGTGGACGAGGCAATGGCTGGTTTTTGTTCGGTCATAAATGTTTGTATTAATAGCGACGATTCTATTACTGTTGAGGATGATGGTAGGGGTATTCCTGTAGACAAACATCCAACAGAAAAGATTTCTGCCGCTGAAGTTGTTTTGACAAAGTTGCATGCAGGAGGAAAGTTTGAAAATAGCGCCTACAAGGTTTAAGGTGGATTGCATGGCGTTGGTGTGTCCTGTGTAAATGCACTCTCTGAAAGTTTAACCGCAGAAATAAAAAGAGGCGGCGGTGTATACCACCTTTCATTTAAAAGAGGACTTCCTGAAAAAAAGATAAAAAAAACTGGAACCTCTAAAAAAACCGGGACCACAATAACCTTCAAGCCAGATCCTGAAATTTTTGAAATGGTTGAATATAGTTTTGCTATTTTGTCTGCAAGGTTAAGGGAGCTTGCCTATTTAAATAGTGGATTGAAAATAATTTTAGAAGACAAAAGAGAAGCAAAAAAGGAGGAATATTTTTACAGGGGCGGGATTGCATCATATGTTGAGCATCTAAATTCTACAAAAGAAGTCGTTCACAAAAAACCTATTTATGTTTTATCTAAAAAAGAAGGAACTATCGTTGAGACGTCTCTGCAATACCACGATGGGTATAATGAGACTTTGTTTTCCTTTGCGAACAACATAAATACAAATGAGGGCGGCACTCATTTGATAGGGTTTCGTAGTGCACTGACAAGGACTATTAATAAATATGCCAAAGACAATAATCTTTTAAAAAACTCGCCGCCGCCAAGTGGTGAAGATGTAAGGGAGGGGCTTACGGCAATTTTGAGTGTAAAGTTGCCAGATCCGCAATTTGAAGGTCAGACCAAAGGAAAACTGGGGAATTCAGAAATGAAGGGTCTCGTTGAACAAGCGCTCAATGAGAGTCTTTCGAGTTTCTTTGAAGAAAATCCGAGTGTTGCAAAAAAAATCGTAGAAAAATCTATTCAAGCATCGATTGCTAGAGAGGCAGCAAGAAAAGCGAGAGATCTAACTAGAAGAAAGAGCGCTCTGGAAAGTGGTTCTCTCCCCGGGAAATTAGCGGACTGCTCTGAAAAAGATCCAGAGATTTGTGAGCTTTATTTGGTGGAGGGTGATTCTGCCGGAGGATCTGCCAAACAAGGAAGAGACAGGGCTTATCAAGCGATTCTTCCTCTGAAAGGTAAAATTTTAAATGTTGAAAAAGCCCGATTAGATAAGATGTTGAATCATGACGAGATTCGACACATTATTACCGCTATAGGTACTGGTATTGGGGAAGAAGATTTTGATATAACAAAGCTGAGATATAACAAAATTGTGATTATGACTGATGCAGATGTAGACGGATCACATATAAGAAGTCTTTTGCTTACTTTTTTCTTTAGACATATGCGTGAATTAATAACAAACGGACATTTGTACATAGCGCAGCCTCCTCTATATAAAGTAAAACGTGGAAAAAAAGAATTATACTTAAGTGACGAGAGAATGTTCGATGATTTTATTTTATCTTCTGCCATTGAAGATGCAGATCTTCTTGTAAAAAACGGATTAAACGGAAGCCATAAAAGCAAAAAAAGCCAAGCAAAAAAAAATACCAATGGAAAAGCCCCAATTCTAGGAAAAGAGCAGCTACATTCTCTTTTAGTGACACTTTCTGAATCTGAAGATGCTATGGCCTCGTTTCTAAAGCAAGGAATGGATATCAGGATTCTAGATTTTATTGCCAGAGAACTAATTGCAGAAAAACCCGAAATGAAAACATCTGATTTTAACAACAAAAAAGGATTGGAATTAATAAAAAAGAAAATTTTAACTTTTATTACTAATGAATTTGGTGACGAAAGAAAACCCGAAGCTCTTATTGAAAGGGACGAGAATGGAAAAGAAAAAGGAGTAATTGTGCAAACAAGAGTTTCTGATAGAGAATTGACGACAAAAATAGAGACACTAACTATAGAAGGCAAAAATTTCAAGAGAATACTTGATGCTTATGTTGATCTTACCGAGTTAGGCATTGGTCCTTTTGAAATAAAAAATGGAGAATCTAAAATAGAAATCAAAGAAAATACCGAAATTTTGGAAGGTTTTAGAGCATTAGGAAAAAAAGGATTGACAATACAAAGATATAAAGGTTTGGGTGAGATGAATCCAGATCAACTTTGGGACACTACCATGGATCCAGATACTCGCATCTTCAGGCAAGTTAACCTCCAGGACGAAACTCTTGCAGAGGTCGATTTGGTTTTTTCAACTCTTATGGGCGATAATGTTGAGCCTAGAAAAGAATTTATCGAAAAACACGCCCTTGATGTTGAGAACCTAGATATTTAAAAATTACTTCTTCGCCCCAAGGATATAGTTTTGTCCGAAGACAAAGAAAAAAAAGAAATTGTAAATATAGAAGATGAGATGAGCACCTCTTTTATGGAATATGCGATGAGCGTGATTGTCTCTCGGGCCTTACCGGATGTTCGCGATGGACTGAAACCAGTTCATAGAAGAATATTGACCACATTAAACGATCTTGGTCTTTCTCATAACAAAGCTTACAGAAAGTGCGCAAAAATATCTGGGGATGTAAGTGGAAATTATCATCCTCATGGAGAGGCAGTTGTTTATCCAGCTCTTGCAAGAATGGCCCAAGACTTTTCACTTAGGGGTTTATTGGTAGATGGACAGGGAAATTTTGGTTCTATAGATGGAGATCCTCCGGCGGCCATGCGTTATACAGAAGCAAGAATGACAGAATTAGCAGAAAGAATGCTTTATGACATAGAAAAAGAAACGGTTGATTATATTCCTAATTACGACAATACCAGAACAGAACCCTCCGTTCTTCCCTCAAGAATTCCAAATCTTCTTTTAAACGGTTCTACAGGAATAGCCGTTGGTATGGCTACAAACATCCCCCCTCACAATCTCAGCGAACTCTGCGACGCCCTTATTTTGGTTTTAGATAAAGAAAATATCGAAATTAAAAAAATCTTAGAAGTTATGCCGGGTCCTGATTTTCCCACTGGTGCGATTATAAACGGAAAAAAGGGAACAGAAGATTATTATTCAACTGGCAGAGGTTCTTTGCAATTAAGGGCAAAAGCATTTGTGGAAGAAGATGAGAGAACTGAAAGAGAGTCGATAATAATTACCGAAATCCCCTACACGGTTAATAAGGCAAGGCTAATCGAAAAAATTGCGGATCTTGTAAGAGAGCAGAAAATAAAAGATATTTCGGATATACGAGATGAAAGTGATAGAGATGGAATGAGGGTGGTTATTGAGTTGAAAAGAGGAACCATAGGAGAAGTTGTCCTTAATCAACTTTATAAATCCACTCAAATGCAAATGTCTTTTGGTGTAATACTTCTTGCTTTGGTAAACAATCAGCCCCAAGTAATGAATATTATCGATGTTCTTAATCACTTCCTTCGCTTTAGAAGAGAAATAGTCTTAAGAAGGACCAGGTTTGATCTTAAAAAAGCTGAAAACAGGGCACACATTCTAGAAGGTTTCTTGATTGCCCTGAAGAATATTGACGCTATTATTAAACTTATTCGAGGAAGCCAGACACCAGAAGAAGCGAAGAGTGGTTTGATAGAAAAATTTTCATTAACGGAAATTCAAGCACAAGCCATTCTTGAGATGCGTCTTCAGAGACTAACAGGACTAGAACAAGAAAAAATTGAAAAAGAATTTGCAGAATTAATTAAAACAATTAAAGAGCTGGAAAAAATCCTTTCCGACAAGAAAAAACAAACGAAAATCATAAAAGAAGAATTATTAGAAATTAAAGATAAGTTTTCTGATGAAAGACGAACTTTAATTCAAGACCAAACAGGTGACATATCTTTAGAAGACATGATCGCCAAGGAAGACATGGTCGTTACAATTTCAAATACAGGATATATCAAAAGAAATCCCATAGCTCTATATAGGTCTCAAAGAAGAGGAGGAAAGGGGATTGTAGGAATGGGGACAAAAGAAGAAGATTTTGTCGAAAGTCTCTTTGTAGCGTCAACACATGATTATTTGCTTTTCTTTACAAACAAAGGAAGGTGTTACTGGCTTAAAGTTCACGAAGTGCCACAAGCAGGGAGAACAGCAAGGGGGAAATCTATTGTTAATGTTTTACGTCTTTCGCAAGACGAAGAAACTACGGCTATTTTGCCAATACGGGAATTTGAACCAGATAAATATATAGTTATGGCAACAAAAAAAGGAGTTTTGAAAAAAACCCAACTTACTGCTTATAGCAGGCCAAGATCTTCTGGAATTATTGCATTAAATCTAGACGATGAAGACGAATTAGTGAGTGTAGGGCAAACTACCGGCAGTCAAGAAATTTTTATTGGAACACGAAAAGGGAAAGCAATTAGATTTCCGGAGGAAAAAGCAAGGCCCATAGGAAGAACAGGCAGAGGGGTTCGAGGTATTACCTTAGGAGAGGATGACGAAGTTGTTGGGATGGAGGTAGTTTCGCCTGGAGAAATAATTTTAACAGTTACAGTTTTGGGTTTTGGTAAACGAGGCCGAATTGATGATTATAGAGTAACAAACAGAGGCGGAAAAGGAGTTATTAATATCAAGGTAACGGAAAAAAACGGACAGGTTGTTGGAATTAGAAAAGTGACCGAGAATGACGAGTTTATGCTTATCACAACGGGCGGGCAACTTATTCGTTTACGTTCTACAGATGTTTCAATTATAGGACGGGCCACACAAGGCGTAAGACTTATTAGGGTTAAAGATGACGATTCTGTCTCAGGGCTTGCTAGAATTGAAGAGGACAACAATCTTTAAGATTGTCTTTTTTAACTAAAAATGAAACCTATTTCATATCTTTCGTTTATAATTCTTACGTTCCTTTTTTTTGGATGTTCGATAGAACAAAAACTTCCCGCAAAAACTACAGCAAAAGAAACAATAATACCAAATCAAAAAACTACAACAAAAGAAGAAAAAATAGCACAACAAAAATCTAAAAAAACTCAAAACCTAAGCCTAAAAGGTGAGAGAGAATATAGAAGGAAAAATTACAAATCTGCCGAAAAGTTTTTTGATAAAGCACTTAGTATAGATCCCGAAAATTTACACGCATTAACAGGAATCGGGTGGACGCTTTATGATTCAAGACAATTTAAGAAAGCCTTAGTTTTTTTTAAAAAAGCAAACAACAGATACCCAAAAGACAACAGTGCAAAGCGGGGGTTGGCCTATCTTTTTTATCGAATTGGAAAATTGTCAGAGGCAGAGAAGTTGTTAGGAAAACTTGATAGAAATAAATGGCCAGAATTGACACAGATTGATTTAGAAAAAAATTCTTCGGTCGGCGAAATGGACTTAAATGTAAAGAAAACCTTATTTAAAAAAAAGGGAGTGTCTAAATATCAAGGATTAGGAAACAAAGGAAGTGATTTGATAATTCCACAAAAATCGCCTGGTTCAAACATGGTTTTAATTACTGGAGGAGTGTTTTATTTTTCAACAAACAAAAGATTTTTGAAAAAGAAAAAAAGAAAAAAAGCCAAAGTAAAATCTTTTTTAATGGATAAGTTTGAAGTTACGAATTCCCAGTATGCAATGTTTGTAAAATCTTCGGGTTATCCAGAGCCTCCATTTTGGGATAGTGAACAATTTTCAGGTGCGCATCTTCCCGTGGTTGGCGTTTCCTGGATTGAAGCGAAGGCTTTTTGTTCTTGGGTAAAAAAACGATTGCCAACAGAAATTGAGTGGTCTTACGTGGCACAGGGTGGGCAAAGGCAAAGGATATATCCCTGGGGCATGAAATTAAAACAAAGAAATGCTATTTTTGGTTTGGATTTAATTACCGGTGGTCCTAAGGCGGTAGGAAGAAGACCACAAGGAGCTAGCATACATGGTGTGGAAGATTTAGCTGGGAATGTATGGGAATGGGTGCAGGAGAAGTATAATACAGGCAACAAAAAAATTTATTCTACGAAAAAAGAAAGAATTGAATTTAGAGTTCTAAAGGGTGGCTCCTGGGCGAATGGCTCCTGGGCTTTAAAAAACTTTAATCGCACTGGCGATTTAGCAAATAGAAAATTGCCCGTTTATGGTTTTAGGTGCGCTAAGAACAACACAAATTAGAGTTCTATAAGGGGCATTGAAATGCGAATTCTTCTGTTTATTTTTATTGTTTTTTTTGTAGCACAAGGAATTAGTTTTGCTGAAAACAAAAACTTGAAACAGAGCAATACAGAAAAAATGGAAGAAAAAAACAGAGATACTGGAACTAATTTGCATTTAATTGTCACAATAACAATGCCGTCTGGAAAGCTTGAAACTTTTGGTTCGGAAATAAAAAAAATGGAAATAATTTCACATGAAGACGGTGAAATTGATATGATACATCTGGTTCTGGGAAGCAATAAAATTGAAAAAACTCATGTTTGGTATAATTATGACATGATCTCAAAGCTAAGTTACAAATTTATTACAGAAAAGGGACAAAAAATGGTCCATGTTAAAATTCTTCAGCCCTCCCCTCTTAACAAAGAGTTGAAAAAGCCTCTTAATCCGTTAGATCCGATGGAATATCGTTAAAGAAGAATTTTTTCATTTCTTTCAAAAAGGAAAAAATATTGAGTGATACCTACGAAAACCCAGAAATTTTATTGAATCCAAATGAACTCAGCGAGTTAATTGGTGATCAAAAAAGTTCGGATCTTATAATTATTGATACACGACCAGCCCCTGATTTCTGTAATTCTCATATAGAAGGCGCTGCTCATCTTGATTTGTATGGCATTTCTTTAAATGATACCTCCCCTGCGCCTCTTAAAGCATTTACTTGGATGCTAGCTTATTTAATGGAAATAAGAGGTGTTGATTATGATAAGAAAGTTGTTTTTTATGAAGAAAATTCTGGAATGAGATCAGCCCGGGGTTTTTGGTTCCTCGAATATTTAGGCCATGAAAACGTTCATATTTTGGACGGTGGCATTAATTCATGGATGAATGAAGGTTTGCCAGTATCTTCTGATCCTTGGCCTTTAACAGGAAGCTTTCACGATGAAGATTCAGGGAATATAAAAGCTATAATTCGTACTTCTTTCACAGAACATTTAAAAGCAACGGACAATACAAAAATAGCTACAGCTGATTATATTTTAAAAAACATGGATCGAAACGATGTAGCGATACATGATACTCGTTCTAAGGGTGAATTTTATGGGGAAACCATACGAGCTGCACGAGGTGGCGCAATTCCTAATTCAATTCATTTAGAGTGGCTTGATTTTGTATCTGATGAAGGTTTTGTAAAACCAGCACAAGACCTACGTTTTATGTTGGAAGAAAAAAAACTAACAAAAGAGAAAGAAATCATTCCGCTTTGTCAAGGCGGATATCGTTCTGCTTATGCGTATCTCATATATCGTTTACTTGGCTACTCGAAAGTAAGAAATTATATTGGCTCTTGGAAAGAGTGGGGCGATAGAGAAGATTTGCCAATTATTAAACCAAAAAGATAGCTCTTGGTTTTCATGCTCAAATCAAACTTCAATTCTCCAAAAGCAGAATCAAAATTTTTTACAGCAGAATTTCCTGGTGTTGGTGGAAAAATAAAAATCAAAGCTGAAGATTTTGTAGTAGAGGAGATTTTAATAGATCCTCCGCTAGGAGAAGGAAATCATTTTTATTTATTTTTTGAAAAAGTTGGCATTAACACGGTTGATTTAGTCAGAATATTGGCAAAAATATTTAATATTTCTGAATGGGGCGTTGGGTATGCTGGGAGAAAAGATTCAAACAGTTATTCTAGGCAATGGTTTTCTGTGTCTTGTTCTCATAAAGAATTTCTTAACAAAAAAACAGAACTAGAAAATCTAAAAAATAAAAACTGTGTTTTTTTGTGCTTTAAAAAAGGGCTTAAAAAACTACGAAGAGGAGCACTAAAGAGCAATAAGTTTCAGATTAGGATCAGGGATGTTTCTCCTTTTGCCCTAGAAAGATCTAGAGAAATAATCGAATATCTAGCTTCTAATAAATTACCAAATTACTTCGGTCCCCAAAGATTTGGTGTACATGGAAATGTGGCTAATATTGTAAGGTTTTTATTGTCTAAAGATTATAATCTTGCCATTTCCTCTTTGGTTGGAGAAAAAAGATTAGAAACTGTAAAAAACTTTGAGAAAACCAGATTAAATGAAGCTATTAGAAAATTCGAAAAATCTGATTTTGTCGGAGCGAAAGAGCTTTGGCCAAATTCATGGATAGCAGAACGGAGGGTGCTTACTTCTTTGGCAAAGGGAAGTTCAAACGAAAAAGCAATTAAAGCTTTGCCATTTCTTGAGCGTAACTTTTTTGGATCTGCGTTTCAGTCCCAATTGTTTAATGAGTGTCTTTCTCTACGTTTAGAGTTAGGTTATTTTGATTCTTTATTTGAAGGTGATGTTGCTCTTTCTAATAATTTTTCACGGCCGCAATTAATGAGGAACAGTGAAGAAACAGAGAAAAATAGGACAGATTTATCTGTAAGCCCATCTGGTCCAATTTATGGAAAGAGAATGTTAAAACCTTTTGGAACTGAACTAGAGATTGAAACAGCCGTTTTGTTAAAATATGATTTATGTTTAGATAATTTTATATCAAATCTTACAGATCTTCGGTTAAAAGGTGGGAGAAGAGCTTATAGAGCTGATATTTTAGACTTTGAAGTTTGGTCTACAGACAAAGATCTTTTTTTAAAGTTAGAACTTTCAAAAGGCGCATTTGCAACACAGGTCTTAAAAGAAGTTATGAAAGTATAGTTGTTTATATGTAGACTTTTATATTAAATACATAAAGTTTTTGTTTTTTTGTCGGGAGAGTTTAAATGAAAGTTTTTATAGCAGGTGGAAGCGGTTATATAGGCAGAGTTTTAGTGCGCCAGTTATCTTTGGCTGGTCATGAGTGTAGAGTTTTGTGTCGGAACCCAGAACTAGAAAGACAACGTTTAGCTGGAGAAAAAAATGTATACCCTGTGAGAGGGGATATAGTTGACTACTCTACAAATCAACTTGCAAAGCTGATCGATAAAAGTGATGCGGTAATTAATTTAGTAGGCATAATCATAGAAAAAGGAACTGCTGGTTTTGAAAAGGTTCATGTAGAAGGGACGAGAAAATTAACTCTTGCTTCTGAGGAAGCAGGAATACAGCGGTTTATTCAGATGAGCGCATTGGGAACAAGAGACAATGCTGTTTCTAGATATCATAAAACAAAATGGGAAGCAGAACTGTTAGTTAGAAATATGAAGCTTGATTGGACTATTTTTAGACCCTCGATTGTTTTTGGAGAGGAAGATGAGTTTATTAACGTATTCGCAGGTATGGCTCGTTTTCTTCCCGTTTTACCTCTAATTGGAGGTGGGCATGGCAAATTACAGCCTATATGGGTAGAAGATGTATGTCACTGTTTTGTTAAGTCTTTAAGTATGCCTGAAACTTTTGGAAAGACTTTCGATCAGGGTGGCGAGCACGCTTTGTCTTTAAAAGAACTTATGAAGCTAATAGTTGGAGCTATGGGAAGAAAAAGATTTTTGGCGCCACTTCCGTTTCCAGTTGCAAAAATTCAAGCTAAAATTTTTAATTTGCTTCCTATAAAGCCACCATTTACAGAAGATCAAATTACTATGTTAAAAGAGGACAATATTTGCAATTCATCAGAAATGAAGGATGTTTTTAAAATAAAACCACTTTCTGTTAATACGTATCTAGAAAGAAAATTCGGAAAATGATTTAAATTTTAAACAATTTTTTCTGTTCCTGTATGTAATCAATAATCTTTTTTTGGGCGCTTGAAATTCCTTCTTCTAAAAGACCATCTTTTTCAACCCATTTTCCCTCTGATACTTTTGAATCCATTGAATTTACGGAAACTTTAAAAACTACAAATAAAATCTCAACATGGGTGAGGTGTATTTTTTTTTCAATAATTTTTTTAGTGGAAATGTTTTTCCCCACAAAGAAAGAACCTAATTTATCTTTCTTTTGTTTTTGTGAGCAGTCAAGAAAATGTCCTTCAACTTCCCAGCCAGGCAGTTCCCAAAGACCTTTAAAAAGTCCCTTATTTCTTCTTTTTACCATTAAAAATTTTCCATTGTACTCTGCAAAAAACTGGAAAAATGTTTTTAATTTTCTTTCTTTCTTCTTCTTTTTTTTAGGTATTAGTAAAGATGTTTTATTCTTATTTGACAAACAATTGCTGATAATTGGACATAATTCACAATGAATTTTTTTTGGTTTGCAAATTTCAGATCCTAAATCCATAACCGCTTGATTAAAATCCCCAGGTCGTTTTTTAGATATAATTTTATTTGCACATTCTTCAAGATATTTTAAAGATTTTTTTGTGTCGATTTGTCCTTGAAAGTTTAATATTCTGGATAAAACTCTAATCCAATTAGCATCAAGAGCAGGAATATTTTCATCAAACGCAATACTCCCTATTGCAGCAGCGGTATAATTTCCTATACCGGGAAGTTTTTTTAAGTTTTTTTGTTGTATTGGAATTCTGCCTTTGTAATCTGTAAGAATTATTTTTGCAGAAAGATGAAGATTCCTTGCTCGACTGTAATAACCAATCCCTTGCCATTCGTTTAAAACTTCGCCAATTGAAGCATTTGCAAGAACTTTTATAGAGGGAAATCTATTTAAAAAACTAACATATCTTTCCTCTATGAATTTTACTCTAGTTTGTTGAAGCATTATTTCAGAAATCCAAATTCGATAGGGATTTTTGTTTTTTCTCCAAGGAAGATCTCTTTTGTTTTGATCGTACCAAAGTAAAATATTTTTTCTAATTAACGTATGATTTGTATATTTATTTGATTTATTTTTTTTCATTTTTTAAATGTGTTTTTAATTTTTTAGCGTACCCTATGGAGAGAAAATGTTCCAAATGAAAAAAGTTCTCTTTTTTGTTTTCATTTTCTTCTTTCTGTTCTTTAGTGATTCTTTTATCTCTCTTTCAGATGCAGCAAAAGGAAGAGTTATTGGAATCATTATGAGTTCAGGGAAAGATCAAAACAAATATAGTTTAGATATTAGGGATTCAGTCATTTTTCAAATTCGCAAGTTGAACCAAAAGCTTGAATCGAAAAAACAAATCTCCCTTGTTTTTATTAAGGCAGGAAAGACAGCAGAGTCTGCAGCAGAATCAGTACAGCTGCTTTATCTTAAACACAAGGTTTTAGCAATAATTGGGCCCTCTCAAATAAGCCAGGCAATTTCTTCTGCAAAAGCTGCAGAGAACTTAGGGGTTCCATTTATTTCACTTTCTTCTTCTGAGGGATTGAATGATGTTTTGCGTAATTGGGCATTTTCAATTGCACCTTCTACATCTTTAGAAGTTGATTTGTTGCTTAATTTTCTTGAAGAAAGAAATTTTAGAAAAATAGCCTTGTTAAGTTTTCCAAAAAAAAATGCTCTTGAAGCAAGAAAGCAAATTTTTTCAAGGTCCCCCGAAAAACAGATTTCAATTTTATCTGACAAGGTCTTTAAATTAAAAGAATATAACTTTCATTCTTATCTTAATTCAAAGAAAATAGAATCATCTGAGGCAGTTGTCCATTGGACGGCTAATTCTTCAAGTTCTGATCTTATTAAAGCAAGTTTGACCTATAATGGGAATCAACATTTTTTTGTTCTTGGCCACGATTCTTTTGATCGCAGTAATTTTAAAGGTATTGATGTAACCAGGCCGATCTATTTTATCGTGCCTAAATTTTTTACAGAACCTTTTTTGCCAAGCTTCTATGAATATAAAAAGCAAGTTTTGCGATTTTATATTAATTTTGAATATCAATTTGGGCGCAAACCATCGATTTATGCAGCAAGATCCGTTGACGCAATAAAAATCTTGTCTTCTGCCATTTTTGAGTCTTCAGGAAAACGAAAACTTATCTTGGAGCATCTAAAGAAGGTTAAAAAATTTAGCGGGCTTTCAGGAAATTTTAATTTAATGAAAAACAAGAATCATTTAATTGCCGACGCATATGCAATCCTCCATTTTCAAAATGGAATCTGGAACCTGGAATCGTTTGAATAAGTTTAATTAAATACTTGACAAATTATCTATTATAGTGATTAATGCGACTAGTTTGGTCGTATTAAACAGGAGATGGTTTTGCTTGCATTCACAAAACAAACTGATTATGGTCTGATGGCCTTGCATTATCTTGCAACCCACTTTGAAAATGATAGCGCTACGAATGCTAAGACTATAGCACAGGCATGCGCCTTGCCTTCTGAGTTACTCGCCAAAACAATGCAATTGTTGGCTAAGAAAGGACTTGTTGAATCGAAAAATGGTCCAAAAGGGGGATATGTTTTAGCAAAAGAGCCAGATTCAATTACGATTGCAGAGGTTGTAAGGGCAATAGAGGGACCGATTGCCATAACAAGTTGTCAGATTGCAGGTGCCGATGACTGCAAACAATACAGAAATTGCTCTATTTTTCATCCTATGGGGCAACTTCAAGGGAGAATAACTGAATTACTTGAAGGGATGACTATTTTCGATATGGCCGGTATGCCGGCGGGAGAAATAAAATGAGCCTAAAGTTCCCAATTTATATGGACTACCAAGCAACGACGCCAATGGATCCCAGAGTACTTGAGGCAATGACGCCTTATTTTACAGATACATTTGGCAACGCAGCTAGCAGGAACCACAGTTATGGGTGGGAAGCTGAAAAAGCTGTTGATAAGGCAAGAGAACAAATTGCAAATGTTATTAATGCTGATCCAAGAGAAATAATTTTTACAAGCGGAGCCACTGAATCGGACAATATGGCCCTCAAGGGGGTTGCTGAAATGTATAAGAGTAAGGGGAATCATATAGTTACTTCTTCTATAGAACACAAAGCTATAATTGATTCCGCAAAAAGACTTGAAACATGGGGGTTTGATGTAACTTATATCGATCCTCCAGATGACGGAATTACTTCTCTTAAAATGATAGAGAATGCAATTAGGGAAGATACGATTTTGGTTTCTATCATGCATGCGAATAATGAGATAGGGGTTATTAATCCTATTGAAGAAATTGGCAAATTTTGCCATGAGAAAGGAATTCTCTTTCATACAGATGCAACGCAAGGTTTTGGAAAAGTTCCAATAGATGTAAATGAAATGGGTATAGATCTTTTATCTGCAACTGCCCATAAGGTATATGGTCCAAAAGGTATTGGGATGCTCTATGTTAGAAGACGAAAGCCTAGGGTTCGTCTTTCAGCCATAATTGATGGTGGGGGACATGAACGAGGAATGCGTTCTGGAACCTTGAATGTTTCTGGTATTGTTGGATTTGGGAAAGCAGCTGAGTTATGTTCGGAAGAAATGGAAAGTGAAACGATTCGCCTCACTAATTTGCGAGATAAATTTAGGGCCACAATTTTTGAAAGTTTAGAAGAAGTTTATGTAAATGGACACGAAACTAATCGTTTGCCAGGAAATTTAAACATCAGTTATCCGTATGTTGAGGGAGAATCTTTAATAATGGGGCTTAGTGATGTAGCGGTTTCTTCCGGGTCTGCATGTACTTCTGCTAGCTTAGAGCCAAGCTATGTTCTAAAATCCATGGGAAAAGGCGATGAATTGGCGCACTCTTCTATTAGGTATGGATTTGGACGTTTCTCTACTGAAGAAGAAATAGATTATGTAGCAGAAAAGACAGCCTCAATAGTGAAAAGACTGCGAGAGATGAGCCCTCTTTATGAAATGGTGAAAGAGGGAGTGGATCTTTCAAAAGTTGAATGGCAATCTCATTAATTAAAATGATCAAAAACTATATCTAAGATAGGAGATTTTTCAAAATGGCTTATAGTGACAAAGTTGTAGATCATTACAATAATCCACGCAATGTTGGTTCTTTGGATAAAGCTGATAAAACCGTAGGAACTGGAATCGTTGGCGCGCCGGAGTGTGGTGATGTGATGAAACTGCAAATTAAAGTTAGTGATAGCGGTGTTATAGAAGATGCAAAATTTAAAACTTTTGGTTGTGGAAGTGCCATTGCTTCTAGTTCACTTGCCACTGAATGGCTAAAAGGGAAAAATCTAGATGAAGCACATGAAATACAAAACACACAGATAGTTGAAGAGTTGAATCTTCCTCCTGTAAAAATCCATTGCTCCGTTTTAGCAGAAGACGCAATAAAAACAGCCTTAAATGATTATCGCTCTAAGAATGGAATGGAAGAAGTTGAACACGAAGGACATCATTAGGCGCATTTTAGAAAGGGACACCTTTGAGCGTAGTTGATAAAAATAGAACTATAGAAATAACAGAAAAAGCAGTTGCTAATGCTAAGAGATTAATGGAAAAAGAAGGGAATCTTGATCAAGTTGTACGAGTTGGCGTTAAGGGCGGCGGCTGTTCAGGTCTTTCTTACGTTCTTAGATTCGAAGACAAGGAAAAAACAAATCCTCTTATAGATCAAGTACTCGAAAATAATTCGGTTTCCTTTGTTATTGACAAAAAAAGCCTTATTTTCTTAGCTGGAACAGTTTTGGATTTTGAAGATGGCCTGAATGGACAGGGGTTCACTTTTAAAAATCCAAACGCACGACAATCATGTGGTTGTGGGGAAAGTTTTTCCGCCTAGGAGATAATTTTTAGTAAACGCGACGCGCTCATTAACTTTAACGTGGCGCGTTTTTTAATTAGGTGATCCTATTTTAGAAAAGGAATGTAAGGGGATAATTTCTTGCTGGAATCTAATTCTTTTGATTTATTCAATAAGAATGGTTCAATAAAACCTATTCCTAATGAAATAGATCATTTTTCTCTTTTAGGTTTACCAAGAAAGATGAATTTAGATTCTAGTATTTTAGAGAAAAATTTTTTTAATTTAAGTAAACAGTTACATCCGGATTTTTATCAAAATGCCGATACAACGGAAAAAATAAGAAGTTTGGATGCTACCGCTAGAATTAATGAAGCGAAAAGAGTTCTGAATGACCGTATTCTCCGAATGATCTATTTGGTTGAATTAGAGAGCGGAAAATTAAAAGAAAATGATTCTAATCCCCCTGCAGATTTGTTGGAAGATATTTTAGATGCGCAAGAAGCAGCTGCAGAGCTTGAATGTTGTTTTGAAGAAGACAAAGCGGAAGAGTTGAAATGTCGGGTTTTGGCTGCGAAAGAATGTTTTGAAACTTTCAGAATATCGCAAAATAAAACTCTAGAAGAATATGCCAAAGCTTGGGATGATGGAGTAGAAGGCAAATCTTTATCCACCAATGATTTGGTGCATAAAATTAGATTAGTGTTAAGTCTCAGAAATTATATTGAAAATATTTTATCAAGTTTAGACAGGGCAATGGGTTCTTATAGTGAATGATATAATTGGCATTGATTTAGGAACGACGAATAGTTTAGTCGCTTACGCCGACAATAAAGGTCCTTTTATTATTTCTTCAAATGGCGAGGACAATGTTTTTCCCTCTGTCGTATCTTTTTATAATGACCGCGTTTTATGTGGTTATGAAGCTTTAGAATCTCGAAAAACAAATAGTAGAGGTACAGTTTTTTCGGTAAAACGGTTTATGGGAAAAGGTTATGATGATGTTAAAAATGAACTTGGATTTATTCCCTTTGAAATTGATCCCGAGGAAAAAGAGGTTGTTCATGTTAAAGCTAGAGGAAAGTCATATAGTGGTCCCGAAATAAGCTCAATAATCTTAAGATCTCTAAAAACAAGAGCTGAAAAATCTTTAGGAAGAGCATTTACGAAAGCCGTAATTACAGTCCCAGCGTATTTTAATGATTCTCAAAGACAGGCAACAAAAGATGCGGGAAGATTAGCAGGGCTTGATGTTCTTCGAATTCTAAACGAACCAACCGCTGCATCGCTTGCTTATGGTCTTCATGAAAAAAATCGTGGTGTTATTGCTGTTTATGATCTAGGTGGGGGAACGTTCGATATCTCGATTTTAAGAGTTAAAAATGGTGTTTTTGAAGTTTTGTCTACAGGTGGTGATACACACCTAGGAGGAGATGATTTTGATAGATTATTATCAGAATTAATAAACGAGAAATTAAAAAATCAATTTTCTATTGATTTACACAATTCTTCTGAAGGAATTTCTAGGTTGATTCTCTTGGCGGAGAAAACAAAAATTTCTTTTTCTAATTTAGAACTTAATTCAAAAAAAATAATTATCGAAAATTTACCAAAAGTAAACAAACAGTGTGAAATTGAGATTACACGTAAAGAACTAGAGTCTATTTTTGCTCCAATTATTAAACGAACTTTAAACGAATGTGAAAAAGTTCTTTCAGATGGAAATTTAACAAAAAAAGATGTTGATGAGTTAATTTTAGTCGGTGGTTCAACACGTATGCCAATGGTAAAAGAAGCAGCAGAAAATTTTTTTCAAATTAAATCATATTCCGATATTAATCCTGATGAAGTTGTAGCCCTAGGAGCAGCAGTACAAGGGCAAATTTTATCCGGGGACAGAAAAGACATGCTTTTACTTGATGTAACTCCACTTTCCTTGGGGATTGAAACTATAGGAGGAACAATGGGTTGGATTCTTCCTAGGAATACTACAATTCCTGCTAGTGCAAAGGAAATGTATACTACTTCTGAAGATAACCAAACAGGAGTAAATATACATGTACTGCAAGGGGAAAGAGAATTAGCAAAAGATAATAGGTCTTTATCTAGATTTCGTTTAAAAATTGATCCTGTTGCAGCTGGAATTCCTAGAATTGAAGTTACATTTTTAATAGACGCAAATGGAATACTTAATGTAACTGCAAGAGATCTAAGAAGTGGGAAAGCTACCACTATAGAAGTACAACCTTCATATGGTTTAACGGATGATAAAGTGGAAAAAATTCTACTAGAATCATTTGAGTTTGCTGAAGAAGATATACGTATGCGTCAATTGTTAGAATCTAAGAATGAAGCACACACAATTCTTGTTGCAACAATACGGGCTCTAGATAATGTAGACAATTTGAAAATTAGCGATGAAGAAATAAAAAAAATTAGAGATGTTATTTCAGAACTTGAAAAAGAATGTAAGGGAGAAAATCCTAGTTCTATACGTGAAAAAATTGATTTATTAAATAAAACTACAATGCCGTTTGCGGATCAAATTATGGACGATGTTCTTAAGTCTGCGCTTGAAAACAGAAAATTAAGTGAAGCTCTTAAAGATTAATTGGATATTTTATCTTTCATTGGGCTAAAGGGGGTCATGTGGCAAAAATTTTTATACAAGAAGAAGAAAAGACAATTGAAATAAAAGTTGGAGAAAATATTTTGGAAGCAGCTTTAGGCAATGGAATAGATTTAGATCATGCTTGTGGTGGAGTTTGTGCCTGCTCTACTTGCCACATCAAAATCCGAGAAGGAATAGATTTGTTTAATGAAGCAACCGAAGATGAAGAAGATCAATTGGATGATGCTAGAGATATAGAACTTTGTAGCAGATTAGCTTGCCAGGCTGTTTTGCAAAAAGAGTCAGCAGAGTTAATTAAAGTCGAAATTCCATTCTGGAATGTTAATTTGGTCCAAGAAGGTCCAGATGCGGCTCATGCTTAAAAAGGAGATTTTTTAAATTGGAACAATTTGGTTGGGATGATCCTGAAGATATAGCAATAGCACTATTCGAAAAAATGCCTAATGTGGATCCACTTACGGTGCGTTTTACAGATCTGCATGATTGGGTTTGTGAGCTAGAAAATTTTAATGACGATGCAATGAAATCTACAGAAGGTAAGCTCGAATCTATACAAATGGCGTGGCTAGAAGAATACAATGATTCTGTGAACTAATTATTTTTATGCTAAAAGTTTTGATAGCATTTTCGTTTCTTTCATTTTTCAAAACACAGTATAGTTTTTTCTAAATCTTTTTATACTTCTTTTTTCAAGTTCCTACCAGAAATTAATAAAGTATAATTGTGGAGGTTGTTAAAAAAATGGGTTTGAATTCAGATAAAATTATTTGTGATAAAAAAGGGTCTATTGCAACCGTAATAATCAATGCTCCTGACAGAATGAATGCAATAGAATTAGAAATGTGGGCAGAAATTCAAAAGGTAATGTCTAAGTTGTCGGGCGATTCTTCGGTTCGTGTTGTTGTTTTTAGAGGAGAAGGGAGTAAAGCATTTTCTTCAGGTGCTGATATTTCAAGATTTGCAGAAGAACGTTTTAATTCAAAACAAGCTAAAAATTATGCGTCCTCGGGATTTTTGGAAGGATTGAAATCGGTTGGCAGTTTTCCAAAACCAGTTCTTTCTTTAATACAAGGTTATTGTGTAGGTGGTGGGATGGAGCTAGCTGCTGCTACTGACTTAAGAATAGCAGGAGAGAGCAGTATGTTTGGAATCCCTGCAGCCAAATTAGGATTAGTTGCTGGGCATTCAGAGTTAAAACATTTTGTTCAAAAAATTGGACCAACAAAAACAATAGAAATGCTTTTTACTGGTAGACTTTATACTTCGAATGAAATGTTTTCTGCAGGATATTTAACACAAATTGTACCTGACATAGAAGTTGAAAAAACTACATATGATTTAGCAGAAAGAATTGCTTCTTTGTCTCCATTGTCACATATGTGGCATAAAAGTTTTATAGATCGGATTTTATTAGATCCAAGCTTCCACTCATTATCAGAAAAAGATTTTAACGAAGAATTTGACTGCTTTGATACAGAAGATTTTAAAGAAGGTGTTAGTGCTTTTCTTGAAAAGAGAAAAGCAAATTTTAAAGGGAGATAGAAATCGAAACGACTCATGGTGCTTTAGAGGGAATGAAGGTAATAGAAGTTTGTCAAGTAATGGCAGGCCCATTTTGTGGTTGTTTGTTAGCAGATATGGGTGCTGATGTAATGAAAGTAGAAAATCCAGATGGTGGAGATACCGCAAGAGACATGGGCCGTTATTTTGATGGTGGTGAAGGACATGGTTTTATGAATCTTAATCGGAACAAACGTAGTATAGTTGTTAACCTCAAGAAAGAGTCAGGAATAAAACTTTTAAAAGAATTGATAAAAAAAGTTGATGTTTTTGTCGAAAACTTAAGGCCCGGCACAATTGATAGAATGGGATTGGGCTATAATGATCTAAAAAGTATAAATAATGCTATTATTTATGCCTCGATTTCAGGATATGGCAAAACAGGCCCTTTTTCTGAAAAAGGCGGGTTTGATTTAGTGTCCCAAGGACTTTCAAGTCTAATGAGTTTTACAGGAGAGCAGGGAGGGACACCTTCTAAAATACCAGTTCCAATTTGTGATTTAAATGCTGGAATGTATACAGCATTTTCTATTTTGTCTGCATACATACATAAACAAAAAACAGGTTTTGGACAGTTTATTGATACTTCACTTACAGATTCAGGACTAGGATATACTTTTTGGGCGGCCTCTCAATTTTTTCCAACTGGGGAAATCCCTGTTCCTCGAGGTTCTGCCCATGAAATGACAGCTCCATATCAAGCGATCAAATGTAAAGATGGTTTTTTAGTTTTAGGTGCTGCAAACCAAAAAAGCTGGGAAAGATTATGCAAAGCGATTGAAAGAGAAGAACTTTTAATACACCCAGATTATGCGGAAAATTCGTCTAGAACAGAAAATTACAAGCAACTTGCAAAGGATCTTGAGTTAGAGTTTGTGAAGAAAAACAGAGATGAATGGATTAAATTATTAGATGAAGCAAAAGTACCCTGTGGTCCTATTTTAAATATGCAGGAAACATTCTCACATCCACAAATTCAAGCTCGAAACATGTGTATTGAGATAGATCATCCGAAAGCAGGCCCTGTAAAGGTTTTGGGATTTCCTCCAAAACTTTCTTTGACTCCCGGTATTATAAGAAAACCCTCTCCTGTTTTAGGGGAACACACAGACGAAATTCTACTTGAATACGGTAAGACCAAAGAAGCAATTTCAGAATTGCGAAAAAAGAAAATTATCAATTAATAGAGGTTTAAATGTCGGAACTTAGACCCGGTATTTATCTTGTTTCAACACCGATTGGAAATCTAGGGGATTTGTCCGAACGTCAAATAGAAATACTGTCAGAGTGCGATTTGATTGCATGCGAAGATACTCGAAGATCAAAAAAAATACTTGTTAAATTAAAATTAAAAAAAAACTTAATTAGCTATTATGAACATAATGAACTACGAAGATCCCTTACTTTGATAGATCATGTTTTAAATGGAAAGAGTGTAGCAGTTGTTTCTGATGCAGGAACACCTGGAATTTCTGATCCCGCTTATCGAGTTGTTTTAGAGGCAATAAAAAACAATGTTCCGATTATTCCTATTCCTGGACCTTGTTCAATTATTGCAGCGCTTGTTGCGTCTGGTTTGCCAACAGACAGTTTTATTTTTGAAGGTTTTTTGCCGCAAAAAGGAGAAAAAAGGAGAGAAAGAATTCAAACATTACTCAATGAAAATAGAACAGTTGTTGTGTTTGAATCACCTTTTAGGATACATAAGCTAGTTGACCAAATTGTTTTGCTTGATTCTGAACGAAAAATTGTAATAGCTCGCGAACTTACAAAAGTATATGAGGAATTTATTAGAGGAACTTCTTTAGAAGTTTCTCAACTTTTAAGCAATAGAAAGTTAAAGGGCGAAATTGTCGTCATAATAGATCGAAAAAAAATCAACTGATTTTTTTCTCACGCTGTATGGTTCTATGAAGTAAAATTGATAAAAACAAAGCAAAAAACATTAAGCATGAAATAGTTATAAAAGGAATTGTATAGCTTTTAGTTGCATCAAACATGAAACCTGCAAAAGGAGGGCCTAAGACCCCTCCGAATCCGTAACAGATTTCCATAAATCCTATGATAATCCCATAATTAGGACCTTCAAAACAATCGCCGCAAAGAGCTGAATAACATGCACTCATAGCCCCAGTACCGATTCCGTAAATAATCGCAAAAATAAAACCATAGGTTAAGCTCGAACCAAAATTTGGCAATAGTATTAAAAAAACAATGCCCATGCCAACTATAAAGGAAGCAAGCGAGACCCCATATGCACGTCCAATCAGATCGCCTACCCAACCCCCAATTACACTGCCTATTGTTCTTATAAATCCGACGGAACCGAAAATAATAGCTGCTGTTACGGGTAGATATTTTACATCTATAAGATAAAGGGCAAGTTGACTCATAATTGTGTTGTTATTAAAACCAATTCCGAAAACTATAACCATTAAAAACCAAAACCTTTGATCATGACGAACCTCTTTAAAAACATCACGTATTCCTTTTTTCTGATGTTTTTCTCCATAAACTTTTTCAAAATCTTCTTTTGAACGTGGTGGATCCCCATCGGGTCCTTGACCCACATCTTCGGGATGATCTCTAAGGAAAAGAAATCCGGTGGGAGCTATTACAAAAAGAATTACTAGCCCAAATATGAGATAGGTTATTCTCCATCCAAAAATTGAAATTAGACGCTCTAAAATGGGAGCAAGGAACAAAATGCCTATACCTATTCCTGATAGTGCAATACCTGTTGCTCTGCCTCTTTTTTGTATAAACCAACGTGGCATAATTGCACTGTGGGTAGCGAATCCACTCAAGGCTAATCCGCCGCCGAGAAAAAACCCTATTAACAAATAAACTTCAAAAATCGAGGAAATAAAATAGGATAAAATTAAGGAGATTCCTAAAACAACAGAACCCCATGGCATTATAGCTTTAGGACCGTATTTGTCTAAAAGAGAGCCAGCTAGAGGAGCTCCTAGTGCATAGGTTGCCATTGAAAGAGCAAAAGCACCACCTAGCAATCCTCTGCCCCATTCGAATTCTTCGATTAGTGGAACCTGAAATATCCCAAAGGAGAACCGAGTGACGACATGGAATGCCAGTGTAAAATGAGAGAGACAGACAATGACCCAACCATAATAAAAGGTAGAAGAAGTTTTGTTTTCTTTTGTGTTCATTAGACGTAAAGACCCCTTTTTTATAATGCAAAAGAAGATTTAAGCATTTATAAAGGATAACGAAGTTTGTAAGTGAATGTCTACGGTGTCTTCAGGATCTTCTGCATAACCTCCGCCTAAAGTTCCCGCTATGGGAATAGACAATTTTTTACAACTTTCTATAACTAATTCATCTCTTTTTTGTAAGCCTTTCTTTGTAATTTTCAAAGAACCTAATTGATCACCAGAAAAAGGGTCGGCACCGGCTTGATAGATAACTAACTCAGGACGGTGTGAATTAAGAATTTTTGGAATAATTTTTTCTATATGTCCTAAATAATCATTGTCTCCAGTTAGGTCATAAAGACCAATATCTAAATCGCTCTTTTCTTTTATTGGATAAATATTTTGCTGGTGAATCGAAAAGGTGAATACTCTATCATCGTTTCTGAAAATTCTGGCTGTTCCATTTCCTTGATGTAAATCACAATCTATTACGAGTGCACGTTTAATTTTACTTTCGTTTTGCAAGACTGCAATCGCGACAGCTATATCATTAATATAGCAAAATCCTTCTGCTTTATTTTTAAATGCATGATGAAACCCACCATTTAAATTTATAGCATAGTTTTTTTGTAGAGCTTTTTTTGCTGCAAGTATTGTCCCTCCAGTAGCATACAGGAAAAAGTCTGCGATATAATTGTCCAAAGGCAACTCGCTGGAAATTGTTTTTGAGGTGTGTTTTCCAGAGAGGAACTCGTGAATGTATTCGCTCGAGTGGACTAAAGTTAATTCTTTAATGTTCGCCTTTAAAGGCTTACAAAAATTTTGTTTTTTAATATTCAATGCATTCAATTTGTCAAAAATTTTTTTATATTTATCTATTTGCATAACATGGTTGCCGATCTCTGCGTGGTATTTTGGGTGGAAGATTATGGAGGTCATTTCAGATGGTTAAATAATTTTTGAGTCAGAGAATTTTTTTAAATCTGCTTTAGAATATCCTAATTTCAACAAAACTTCTTCAGTATGCTTTCCTTTGGGTGGACCAGCCCATCGTATTTTGCCTGGAGATTCGCTTAGTTGTGGTATTATATTTGGCATTTTAATTTTCCCCAATTCTTCATCTTCTATTTCAGCAAAAGTTCCTCTTTCTTTTACATGAGGATCTGACATTAGCTGTGCGATATCATTTACCGGAGCTAGTGCGCTTTCATGTTTAGCAAAATGTTGGATAGTTTCCTCTAAAGTATGAATTTTGATCCAATCTTGTATTGCTTTGTCTAGTTCTTTCATATTAAGAACCCTACCCTCTTGGGTCGACATTCTTTTATCTTCAGCCAAATCTTTTCTCCCAACAGCTTCCATAGTTCTTTTAAAAATACTGTCTGTGCTGCAAGAAATAGCTACATATCTGCCATCTTTGCATTTGTAAGTATTTCTTGGTGCAGAAAATGGAATTGTATTTCCAGTTCTCTCTTGTATTTTTCCCAATTGATCGTACTCAAGCGATTGAGGACCCAAAAGATGAGTTATTGGTTCATATATTGAGACGTCTATTTCTTGACCTGAGGTGTTATGAACATCTCTATGATAGAGTGCCATCATAACAGCATAAGTTCCGCATAATGCACTTATTCCATCAGCAAGAGGAATTGAAGGGAGTGTTGGGGTAGATTCTGGATTTCCTGTTATGTGAGCAAAGCCACTCATTGCTTCTGCAAGTGTTCCAAAACCCGGTCTGCGAGAATATTTTCCTTTTTGCCCAAACCCACTTGTTCTAACTAAAATGAGTTTTGGATTAATTTTATGGAGCTCTTTAAACGACAAATTCCATTTTTCTAGCGTTCCGGGCCTAAAATTTTCAACTAAAACATCAGAACTTTTACAAAGATTTTTAAGAATTTCCTGTCCTTTTTTTGTTGAAATATTGCATGTTACGGATTTTTTATTTCTTCCTGCAAATTTCCACCATAATGAAATGCCGTTTTTTTTGGATGCAAAATTTCTCAGAGAATCTCCTTTAGGATGTTCTATTTTCACGACGTCAGCACCAAAATCGGCCATATACGTTGCAATCCAAGGACCAGCAAACAATGTGCCGACATCAACTACTTTAATCCCTTGTAATGGGAAAGATTTTTCAGATGACATAGTATTTCCAAGAGAAGTAATTTTTTAAATGTTTGATTTATTGACTATACTAGGAAAGACAATTTTTCAAAACCAATATTTATGTGATAATGATGGGAATGAAATATTTATATTTCTTTGATATAAATTCTATTAGCTCTTTTATTTTTTAGTTTCTAAATGAGGTAAGAATGCGGATTGTTATTTCATTAATCACTTTCCTTGTAATTTCGTTTCCTATTGCAGTTACTGATTTTTCTAATAATACCAGAGAAATAAATACATACATTGGATCAATAGCTGAAGCTAGAAGATTTGGAGGCATGAGAAGTTTTGGTTTTAGGGGTTCAAGAGGGCTTTTTAGCAGAAGAGCTTTTGGAGGACGCTCTCGTTTTGGATCTTTTGGTTCGAGAAGATCTGGTTTTGGCAGAAGAGGATTTACTAGGAGGCCTGCTTTTGGTGGATTCGGAAGAAGTATGTTTGCCGGAATAGGAGGTTTTTTCCTAGGAAGTATGCTCGGAAGAATGCTTTTTCCTGGAATGGGTTATGGGGGGTATGGAGGTGGCTTCGGACTTTTAGAGATGATTTTAATTTTTGGAGGAATTTTTCTCCTTATGAGATTTATTAGAAATCGTTCGTTTGCCAGAAGTGCTAGTTATTCTCATGCAAATACAGGAATTCAAACTGATCCTTACCAAATAAATTCCGGTTATGGTTATGATGATTCAGGATACGACAACGAAGATAGACAATCAGAAGAAGAAGCTTATGCTGGTCGCGAAGTTGATGAAGGACTGCGAAATTTAGGAAAGACAGATAATTCTTTTTCCGCGGATACTTTTTCGAGACTAATGAGGACAAATTTTATACGTTTTCAGGAAGCTTACTCCAATCGTGATATTTCTAAAATCACAGATTTGGTTGATGGAGATATTCTCAAAAGTTGCGAAATTGATATTGAAGAAATGCGTAGAGAAAAGACCATTAATAAACTCGAAAATATCAATATAGAAAAAAGTGAATTTGTAGAAGTTTGGCAAGAAAACGGCTTTGATTTTATTACGATTCGATACGAAGTTAGTCTTTTAGATTATGTAGTACACGAAGGATCTGGAGAACATATTTCTGGAAGTACTTCTGCTCCAATTCACTTTATAGAACATTGGACTTGGGCAAGAAAAACTGGACCCAATGGATGGTTTTTGTCTGCAATTGAACAGGTTTGATTTAATTTTTTCCTGAAGTATCGTCATTTGTTTCGTCGAGGTGTTCTTCCCCGTATTTTTTTCCACCTTCCCAGTCTTTAAGTGACCACCATAAGTAAATAATTGTGGACATAATTATCAACATAATGATACCGAAAATAAAAATAAATTCTTTTGAGAGAGAAGAACGATAATTTGTATTTATTTTTGTTTTGGGTGTTTTGATTGTTTTTTGCGATTTCACATCTATGGGCGTAGTCTGATACTTATTTAAGGTAATGTAGCCAAGGCCAAACAATACAGACAATATTATTGCCGAACAAATCGGCCATTTTATTCCTTTTTTTTCATTCAATCTCTTGTCCTCGCAATAACTTCTTCAGAAAGTAATGCCAGCTGATCCAGTTCTTCTTCTGGAGGGCCTGCATGTTTAAACACAAAATGTTTGGCTCCAGCATTTTTAAAATTTTCAATCTCTTCCACGCATTTTTCAGGAGGGCCAAAAATAAGATATTTTTCAGCAATACCATTAAAATCCATATTATATCTTCGAGAAAGGTTTTTAATGCCGCTTGTAAGTGCACGTTTTTCATCTTTATGTGAATAAATAAATGCGTGATGAGCTGGTGTCCACAGCCCTTCATCTATTTGAAGGGTTTTTCCTATTTTATTTGCATAATTATGCATCTGTTGTAATCCATCTTTAAATTTTTCAGATGAATAAAGATACGAGATATATCCATTTCCTTTTGTGACTGCACGTTTCCTTGCAGCATCACTTCTTCCACCAACCCAAATTGGCGGACCACCTTTTGTCAGAGGAGCGGGAGTTTGTCTTACGGAACTAAAATTCCAAAATTTACCTTTATGCTGAACATTTTCACCGGTCCAAAGCTTTTTAATTATTTCTATTGATTCATCTGTTCTTTTGCTTCGTTCTGCAACAGGCACTCCGCAAAGCTCAAACTCCTTTTGTCCCTCACCACCAATACCTATTCCAAAAATAAATCTATTGCCACCGCTTAAAAAATCAACTGTGGCTGCAATTTTTGCAGAGATAGCAGGTCTTCGAAGAGGAACTAAAAAAACAGCAGTACCTATCGTTATTTTAGATGTTTTTACAGCGAATGCTGCAAGAGTTGTTAGGCTATCTGTATAATGTCCATGAAATGCTACATGATCACCCATCCACAAAGAATCGTATCCGCAATTCTCTGCCTGTACAGCAAAGTTTAAAATTTCTTCGGGGGCAGGAATTTTTTCAGGATGTAAGCTTGCGCTTACACCAAACTTAGTTTTAACCATCTTTCTATTTTGCACTCAATTTTGTTTATAAAAACCATCTCAGACAAACTCTATCATTGAATGAAATTCTTATGTAGACCTATCACTAAACTAAATATTTTTATATTGTGACATTTATCTGGTTTAATAGTTTTTTATCTTTTTTACTGTAATAGGAAAGGATTAAAGTTGGTTGACATAAAACCATTTCGGGCTCTGCGATATACAAAAATTTCCCCTGAAAAAATGGGAGATGTAACTTCTCCTCCTTATGATGTTTTCAACGATGAACTGCAGGATTTATTTTATGAAAAACACCCAAACAATATCGTCCGATTGATACAGGGGAAAAAAGAATCCAGTGAAAGTAACGATGAACCTAGAGTTACGCGGGCAATTGATTTTTTAAAGCAATGGAAAAAAGAAGGGGTCTTAACTCTTGATGAAAAGCCCTGTGTATTTCCTTACAGGCAAACTTTTTTGTTGCCTGATGGAAAAAAACTAGAAAGAAACTCTTTTTTTACAACGGTTAAACTTGAGGAATATGGAAAAGGAAAAATCTTTCCTCATGAACAAACTTTTCCGAAGCCAAAGGGATTTCTTCTTGATTTATGGGGTAAGGCGGGTGCGCATTTAGGTCCAATTTTTAGTTTTTATGATGATGGAGAAGATTTTGCAATCAACTCCTTGTCTGCTTCTATTTCAAAAACAAATCTTTTAGCGGACTTCGAAGAGGATGGTGTACGGCATGAACTGTGGTTTTGTGATGATGAAAATGTAATAGATTTAATCAAATCATCTCTTTCTGAAAAAGATATTTTTATTGCAGATGGACATCATCGCTATGAGACCAGTTTAAATCTTCGTGAATTAGAGGATGAAGAAAAAAATGTAGAATCAGATTACACATTAATGTGTTTAGCAAATCTAAAAGATCCAGGAATGATCATTCTTCCAACACATCGAATGATAAGAGAGATAAATTCTGCTGTTCCTGATTTTTTAAATTCTATTTCTGAACTCTATAATATTATTGAAGAGCCAGATCCGGGCGAAAATGCAGGATCGCTTGTTTCAGAGAAGTTAAAAAAAATCTCTACTGACCATAATTCTTCTGTTTTTTGTTTTTCTGATGGGAAAGGTACTCTTCGATACCTAATTAGAAAAACAAATCAGGAAGAAAAAGCAGATGATCCCCTGAAAACACTTGATGTGTCTTTACTTCAATCCGAGATAATAGATGATGGCCTCAAAGCAAGTCATGATGATGGAAATATGAGTTTTACGCCAGATCCAGAAGAGGCTCTTTCTTTTGCAAGAACAGATGAATTTAATGCGGTGTTGCTTTTAAATCCTACACCAATTGATTCAGTGTGCGAAATCGCGAAAAAAGGTGGGAAAATGCCTCACAAGTCAACTTATTTCTATCCCAAGCTTAGAACGGGTCTAGTGATTCACCCTTTTTCTTCTCCAGCGACGGATTAATAGATTAAGATGAAGATTAAATCTAGTGATTTTTTAAAGAGTGCATCAAAAAAAAATGGTTGGCCACAAACGGAACTTCCAGAAATCGCTTTTGCAGGAAGAAGTAATGTAGGAAAATCTTCGCTTATAAATTTTATTTTAGGTCGGAAAAATCTCGTGAAGGTTAGCAACACACCCGGAAAAACTAGACTTATAAATTTTTTTAATATTTATGCTAATCCTTCAGATTTTTTGTTAGTAGATTTGCCTGGATATGGTTTTGCAAAGGGACCTATAAAAGAAAAAGAACAATGGCAATTCATGATCGAACAATTTTTAAAAGACAGAAAAGAACTTCTCGGTATTTTTTTGCTTGTAGATTCTAGACGAGGAGTACAAGAAATGGATTTTAATTTGCTGGAATGGTTGATAGCCTATGACCTTCAGGCATGTCTTGTCTTTACGAAGACAGATAAGATTAAGAGAAATGAACAAGCGAAAATTGCCAAAGATCCAAATATAGGAGATATCATGTCTAAATATAAGGATTTTTCAGGCCCTATTCTCAGTAGCGCTACTCATAAAATTGGCAAAAAAAATATTTTTAATCAGATAGAAACATGGCTGGAAATGATTTAGCTTAGAATTAAGAATGTTAGGTTAGGGTTAAATTATGGCGAAAATTAAATCAAATTTAAAGGGTTGGAAGCCAGGGGTTCCAAACGTAAAGCCAGAGAATCGAGTTTATGATTATCCGATTAAAACAAATAAAAAGCCCAAAAAAAAGGATAGTCTCTTATTTGGCACTGGCGGTGTTCCCCATTCGGCAAAAATTAAGACTCATCCTTCTGCAGTTAAGAGGCTAAGTGAACTTGGGTTATCAGTTTACGAAATGGAGTTTGTTCACGGAGTAAGAATTAAACCTGAAACTTGCGAGGAAGTCAAAAAAGAAGCAAAAAACACGGGATTAAATATTACTGCGCATGGACCTTATTATATTAATCTATACTCGATGGAAGAAGAAAAAATAGAAGCAAGTAGAAAACGTGTAATTGACACTGCTCTAGCCCTTCACTCCTGTGGTGGTGATGGAGCTTGTTTTCACCCCGGTTTTTATCAAAAAAGGGATGAAAATGAAGTTTATCAATTTATTTTAAAGCAAATAGATGAAATCTTAGATTATCTTCAAGAACAAGGGTGTCCGTGTCGATTAGATCCTGAAACTACCGGGAAAGGAAGTCAATTCGGTTCTCTTTCCGAATTAACCAAAATGGCTGGTTCTTTAAGAGATAAGAATATAGGGATAACAATGGATTTTGCTCATATTCACGCACGTACAGCGGGAAAGGAAAATTCTTATGAAGAATTTTCAAACCAATTACAGATGGTAAAGGATAAGCTAGGAAAGAAAGGATTAAAGTCCATGCATATTCATCTATCTGGAATTGCATATAGTGAAAAGGGAGAGGCACATCATTTAGAATTATCTGAATCTGATATGAATTTTAAAGATTTATTTCGTGCTTTAATTGATTTTGGAGTTGAGGGAAGAGTTGTTTGCGAAAGTCCTGCCTTGGAATACGATGCGCTTTTGATGCAAAAAGAATATCGAAAGCTAAACGGAAGTTAGAAAAGGAACATTAAAATGAATGAAATATCTTATCAATTAGCTTCATTTGCACAGCAGTCTAGCTTTGATGATTTATCTGAAGAAGTAAGAGAGAGAATGAAAGTGTTGCTTTTGGACGCTATAGCATGCGCCATAGGATCCTTACGCTCTGAACCAATTCAATTTTTAAAAGATCAAGTTGAGGAATTCGGTGGTTCTTCTATAACTTCATTGATTGGTGGAGGGAAAACAGCACCCGATCGAGCTGCTTTCTTTAATGCTGCTTTAATAAGATATCTTGATTTTAATGATGGGTATATGGGTAGTCTTGCTACATGTCACCCGAGTGATCAATTAGGAGCTATTTTGGCTGCTTCCGAGTATGCTGATTTAAGCGGGTCTGATTTTATGACTGCTCTGGCTCTTGCATATGAAATCCAGTGTCGTTTTTGCGAATATTGTTCCTATGAAGACAAGGGATTTGATCAAGCTCTGGCAATCTCTTATTCAACAGCGGCAGGAGTTTCTAGAGCTTTGAGTTTAGATATAGAAAAAACAGCAAATGCTATTGGAATAAGTGGCGCTTCCCAAAATCCTTTTCTTATTGTTCGTGCAGGTCGCATTTCTCATTGGAAAGGTTTTTCCACTGCAAACACTTGCGCTAATGCTTTGCACGCAACTTTTCTCGCTATGAGAGGGGTTACAGGACCACCTGAAATATTTGAAGGGCCTTTGGGATTGTTTGATTCTATTACTGGCCCCTTTGACATTAACTTGGCAGATACATCAATAAAGAAAGTTCTCGAAATAAGCTTAAAAAAATTTAATGCTGGAATTCATTCCCAAACAGCCATAGAAGGTGTGATTGAACTAAAAGAAGAAAATGATCTTATTCCTGAAGAAATCTCTGAAGTTGAAATTGAAATTTATCAGCGTGCTTATTTTATAATGGGTGGAGGTAAGGGTGGAGACAAACATGATGTTCAAAATAAAGAGACCGCAGATCATAGCCTCCCCTATGTTTTGGCAGCAGCTTTGATAGACAATAATGTAATGCCGGAACAATTTGAAGAAAAGCGAATTTTAGAAGAGGATGTGCAAAGTTTGCTTAGATGTGTAAAAGTTTCTAATTCTGAGGCACTTACCAATCGGTACCCTCAAGAATCACCAGTAACAATTAAAATTACAAACAAAGAGAATAAAATTTTCAAAAAGGAAAAATCTTCTTATGAAGGTCATTATTCAAAACCTATGGAATGGTCTACTGTCGTAGAAAAATTTGGATTTCTTTGTGATGATTTTATCTCTGCCCAAATGAAAGAAGAAATAATAGACGCAGTCTCTCGAATAGATGCAATCCAGGTTTCAGATTTGACAAGCATTATTTCTAAAATGAAAATATAAAAAATGATTTTTATAAGATATAACTTCAATTGAGGGGAAAATGAAAAATATTGACGAGGTAATAGTTTACTCTTCTACGACCTGACCTCCTTGTAAGCAAATGAAAGAGTTTCTTTCTTTGAATGATATTGTTTTTAAGGAAAAATTAGTTGATCAAGATCCAGATGCACTTACAGAGTTGGTTGAAAAAACTGGAATTAGAGGCACACCCGTTATGATTACTGGAGATGATGTGGTAGTTGGTTTTGACAAAAACAAAATAAAGAATATTTTTGATCTAAATTAGGATTAAAATAAAACTCTTTTTTTTGGATAGTCTTTAGGCTTGGCAGTAACAAAAAGTGGTGTTAATATCTTCTGGTTTTCAGTTTATTAGTTGTTTTGTGGTTGTTTTTTTTGAGGTTTTTTTGAGCAAAAGAGATTTTGAAGTTATTATTGTTGGTGCGGGTCCTGCTGGTTTGACAGCAGGTTTATATGTTTCTCGTTCTAAGATAGATGTAGTTTGTTTTGAGAAAATGGCTCCAGGCGGTGAAATATTAAATACGGAGTTTGTTGAAGATTATCCTGGTTTTGATTTAATTGGTGGTCCTGAATTGGCTGCTAAATTTACGGATCATGCAATAAAATTTGGATTAAAGATAGAAATGGAAGAGGTGCTTGAGATCTCTAAGGATGGAGATGATTTTTTAGTAAAGACCGATATGGGTGACAGGCGGTGTGGAGCAGTTATCTACACACCAGGCGGAATACCTAGAAAGCTTGAAATTCCTGGAGAAACTGAATATTCTGGAAAGGGTGTAAGTTATTGTGCACTTTGTGATGGAGCTTTTTTTCAAGATGAAGTGATCACTGTTGTCGGTGGAGGAAATAGTGCTGTTGAAGAAAGTAACTTTCTTACCAAATATGGTTCTAAAGTTTATTTGATTCATAGGAGAGAACAATTTAGGGCACATGCTGTTGCAGTTGACAAGTTAGTGGAAAACCCAAAAGTGGAAATTATTACAGATCATGTCGTGGATGAAGTTGTTGGTGATGGTAAGGAAATGAAAAAACTCAAAATTCGTAATGTAAAAACGGATGAACAACAGGAATTAGACGCTACAGGGTTATTTGTTTTTGTTGGATTTACTCCAAACACGGATCTTATCAAAGATCCCGTTGAAAAAGATGAATTTGGCTTTATAATTACTAATCAGAATATGGAGACAAATATTCCTGGTCTTTTTGTTGCTGGTGATTGCAGAAGCCAACTTATACGGCAAATTACTAACGCAAGTGGAGATGCTACTACAGCTGCTGTAGCTGCTGAAAAGTATTTAGAAGCGCAAGTAGAAAGACAAAAAAAGGAAAATGCTACTGCTTCTTAAAACTAATAATTATGGAGAATAGATAATAAAATGGAGTTTTCTAGATCCCTAGGACGTTTCTTTATGACAGATATAGTCAAAGGAATGTTCATCACTATTCGTCATTTGTTTAAAAAACCCGTTACACTTCAATATCCTAATGAACGCTGGGAGCCACCGGAAAGATTTCGCGGTTTTCTTGGATTAACGCGTGATTTCAAAACAGGTGAGGAGAATTGTATAGGTTGTTTGAACTGCGAAAAAGTTTGTCCGGTTGATTGTATTACTATTCTTACCGCAGGAAAAGGTCGCGAGATGTACGCGAAAGAGTTTTATATTGATTATATGAGATGCATGTATTGTGGTTTATGCACAGAAGCTTGTCCTACGACACCTAAATCAATTGTACACACACATCAGTATGAGACTATCGGCTATGATAGGGACACCCTCGTTTTTGACAAAGATCATCTTTATGACGTTTGGGAGAAAGAGAATAATTACAACGGCCCACGCGCATGGGGAAAGTTTTTTGGCCTAAGAAAACTCGAAGAGGAGAGACGTCCTGTTTTAGAAATTGAATCTACTGAAGAAGAAACGGTTGCTGTTGCAGAAAGCGAAGAAAATAGTCCAGCGACAAATAAATTCCAAGCCCCGAATACGGTTGCGAAAACAAAAAGCGAATCTACTGAAAATCCTGAAGGATAACAATCTGACTTCTCCTCGACATAAATTATTTACTGTAAATTATGAAGATATACGTTCCGGAAAAGTTACAGATGCGTATTTTGAACGCACTCACCGTATTCTCGAAACAAAAAAAATAAAAAAAAGAGTCCGTGCAGAATTTACCGCAAAGAATTTACCTTCTGGTTGGGGAATTTTTACAGGCCTTGAAGAAATTCTAGGTTTATTTGAAGGACTACCTATTAATATACGTTCTGTCCCTGAAGGATCAGTTTTTAAACCTTTTCAGCCTGTCATGGAAATAGAAGGTTTTTATAATGATTTTGATCTTTTAGAAACCGCTGTTCTTGGTCTCATGTGTCAGTCAAGTGGAATAGCAACAAAATCAGCACGATGTAGGATTGCGGCAGGAAGTCTAAAATTACTCAGTTTTGGTGCAAGAAGAATGCATCCAGCAATTTCACCAATGATAGAACGCTCTTCTTATATAGGAGGTTGTGATGGAGTAGCGCTTGTCAAGGGTGCAGAAGTTCTTCAGATCCCTCCGGTTGGAACAATGCCTCATTCCCTAGTTATTATAATGGGCAGTTTAACTTCTGCTCTAAAAGCTTTTGATGAAATTATCGAAAAAGATGTACCTAGAGTAGCAATTGTAGATACTTTTGGGGATGAAAAATTTGAGGCTTTAGAAGCTGCAAATTGTTTGCATGATCGATTGGATGCGATACGAATTGATACACCAAGCTCAAGACGTGGAATTTTATCGGAAATTCTTACAGAGGTTCGTTGGGAGTTAAATCAAGCCGGATTTGAAAAGGTGAAGTTGTTTGTTAGTGGCGGGATTGATGAAGCAGAGATTCTTAATTTAAGAGAATATGTTGATGGTGGTTTTGGAATTGGGACATCAATTAGTTCTGCCTCCGTGGTTGATTATTCTATGGATATCATCGATATAGAGGGCAAGCCTGTTTCAAAAAAAGGCAAACTTTCTGGCGGGAAACATTTGTTAAGGTGTAATGATTGTTTTTCAGAGGAAGTTATTCCTATTGACAAGCCTTATGGTGACTGTGATCTCTGTGGAGGAGAAATGTCCCAACATCTTGCAAGTGTTATGGAAAATGGGGAAAAGGTAAAATCTTTGCCTAGTGCAAAGGAAATTCAAAATTATGTGCTCTTACAAATTGATCGTTTTAGTCTTGACCTAAAATAGATGTTTAATCATTCAAATTTTTCTAAATCTGACGAATTTTCTGAGTTCAGAGAGTTTATACAAAATCATCATCGATTTTTAATAGTTACTCATATGGGACCAGATGGTGATGGACTTCTATCCTGTCTTGCATTATCTCTTTATTTAAAAGAAAAAGGGCGTAATGCTATTGTTGTTACAGAAGATGAAATTCCTGATTTTGTGTCATTTTTTAACGTAGAAGAAATTATTTTATCTAGCAAAAAATTATTAACGAAAAATGAATGGAAAAATGATTTTGATTCGATTCTCGTTTTAGATGCCGGAAAATTATCTCGTTTGGGGAAATTAGAATCTCCTATTTTATCTAGTTCTCTGCCTATTGCTATTATGGATCATCATATCCCAGAAGATGACGATCCCGAATGCCCTAAAATAGTTGATGAAAATGCTTCGTCTGTTGGAGAACTTTTATCGGATTTTCTTGAGGAAGAAAAATATGGCTTTAAAAATTTAAAATTAGCAAGATTATTATATTCGGCTATTGTATATGATACAGGCCAATTTCGTTTTACAAATACGACATCAAAAACTTTAAACTGGGCAAAACGATTTGTTGAGTTAGGTGTTAATCCTGGCGAGGCGTATAGTATTTTTTGGGAATCTAACGGAATAGGTTCCGTGAAATTACTTGCAAAGCTGATGAGCGAATTAAAAATTTCATGTAACGAACGTCTTGCTTCTTTTAAACTTACTCAAAAAGATTTGAAAAAATTTAGAGTTAAAAAAGAAGAAACGGATGAGTTTATATCTATTCCAAGAGGTATAGATAGTGTTGAGGTAGTTGTTTTTTGTTCAGAACTTGAAAACGGAAAAATTCGTGTGAGTTTGAGATCAAAAGGGAAAGTAGAAATACATGAAGTTGCTATGAAGTTTGGTGGTGGAGGACACGCTTTCGCATCTGGAGTTCGCATGAGAGGCCCAATAGAAAAAGCAGAAGAAAAAATCTTGTCCGCACTTTCAGAAAAGATTAAAGAAACAATGGATTGATTTTTTAACTCGTTTTTTTTGCCAGATGTTCACCATATTTTCTCATTTCAGAATTCATTTTTTCTCCGTGAGGCAAGAAAGTAACTGAGACAAAAATATTTTCATCCCCGTCTATTTGCACTAAATTTCGAAAAAGTGGCTGATTATAGAAACCATTATTAGGTTCTGCATGACCTATTCTTTTAGTCGATTTCAAAAAATGGTAAGAGACAATGCCTCTCGGAGGGACAAATCTTTTTCTTGATTCACCTTCATTAGTAAAGTCTGAAATTATTCCTCCAAATCCTTTACTATGACCATCGCCAAATATATAAGAGCCATTTTTTGACTCGTCACAACCACAATAAGTAGCGAGTTTGACATACGGAAATTGTTCAATATCTTCTTCATTTTTTAAAATAACTTCATTAAGTCCACAAGCTGGGCAAACAAAAGAATTGGCAGGCATAATTTTTTCCTAAAATTATTTTTTTCAAAATTCAAAGTTTCTTAAAAACGGGAATATTTTGTCAAAATTAAATTTCGCATACAAGTCATACATTTAGAATTATTTCTAAAAATTTATTTACCTCTCCATTTAGGTGTTCTTTTTTCTAGAAAAGCATTTAAACCCTCTTCTTTATCTTCGGTTTCACAAAGTGCGCCTTGTGCAAACTTTTCTAATGCCAATCCAGCAGTCAAACTTCCTTCCATTCCAGAGTGAATCATAGCTTTCATGAATTGTGGAACTAAAGGAGCATAAGAGGATATTTTCTCGCCCATTGTTATGGCGGTTTTTATTAGGTTGTCTGACTCTACTAATCTAGTTATCAAACCAATTTCTAATGCTTTTTTTGCATCTATGGTTTCTCCCATTAAAAGCATTTCCATTGCCCATCCCCTGCCTATAAGTCTCGGTAATCTTTGAGTGGCACCACCACCAGGGATAATACCTATTTTGCCTTCGGGTGTAGCAAACTTTGATGAGGGTGTTGCAATTCTCAGATCGCAACCTAAAGCTACTTCTAGTCCACCACCCATACAAAAACCGTCTATTGCTGCTATTGATGGTTTGCTCAATTTTTCAAGTCTTGCGGCCACTCCTTGAACTAATGGTTCAAGAGCTTTTTTTAAATCCCGATCTTTCACTTCCCCTAGATCTGAGCCAGAAGCAAAAGCTCTTCCGCCTGCACCAGTTATAATAATGACCCTAAGAGAATCATCTTTTTCACTAATTTCCAAAACTTCATGGAATTCATCTAAAGTTTTTAGAGAAATTGCGTTGTGCTTATCTGGCCTGTTAATTGTAATAATTGCGATTTTTTTGGAAGTTTCATATTTAAGATTTTCAAACTGCATATTCTTCCTTTCTTATAGTTAAACTCATGTTTTAAAACTATCCTTCATTTTGCTTCACTATTGTATTTTTAAGAATACCTATACCTTCAATTTCCAACTCAATAATATCTCCTGGTTTTATCCATTTATCCAAATCTGCACCGCATCCAGTTGCCACTGTTCCAGAACCAAACATTTCTCCAGGAATAAGTTCCTCTTCCATTGAGGCATATTCGATCATTTTTTCCCAGCTGTAAAAAGCGTTTCCAGAGTTTCCTCGACTCCATTCCTCGCCGTTTACTCTTGCGATCATAATTGCATCTTTTGGGTCAAATTCATCTTTGGTTACAATGCATGGGCCAATTGCAGTGCCAAAATCTTTCCCTTTATGTGGCCCAAGCCAATTTTTCATTTCGTTTATTTGAATATCTCTTGCACTAAAATCGTTTAAAACCGTGAAACCGAAAACATGATCCATGGCCTCGTTTTCTTTGATGTCTTTACCTTTTTTGCCAATAAACATTCCAAGCTCAAGCTCGTAATCAAGTTTGTCAGTGTAATATGGCCATTTTATACTTTCTTCTGGTCCGATGATAGAAAGCCTGTTTCCTTTGTAACAAGAAGGCAATTCGTACCATATAGGGTCTATTGTAGTGTTTCTTCTTTTTGCTCCAGCAGCTTTATGCCCCTCATGTATTAAAAAATCCCTAAAACTTATAGGTTCTGGAACAGGCGCACATATACGTACTTCTTCTAATGGCCAAATTATTTGTTCCCCGTTTGGACCTTGACACGTTTTCCCAATAGTTCTTATGTAATCCAGAGTTTCTCTTGCTGTCTCAAGCGAGGGCTCTCCTCCAGCGATGAAATCACACATCTTATGTGGAATACGGAAATTGGCATACTCAAGATATCTTGGTTCGTTTCCTTTCTCTTTTAATAGAGAAGCAAAAGATAAATTAAGATCTATTATAATCTCAGCTTGATTGAGCTGAGCAAGTAGACCAATACGAGAAATCCTCGATATTTTGGAATCTATTTCATACGTTATGAATTTCATTTTTTCCTCCAAAGAAGCAAGACTTTTAGGCTAAAGTTTCAGCCGAACTGGAAGTGTTTTAATATTTAAAATCATTTTTTTATTATCATATAACATTCTGTTCTTTTGGTGGTAAATACAACTATCTGATTTTTTTATCTTCGTTTTCATAAGGGCTTGACTTATTTAATGTGGAAAGTTAGTTTGGCTTTTTTCTATAGTTAGTTTTTGTTTTATTTCTTATATTTTTGAATACGATTTTGCCGGTATTGTTTTTGTTTTTCAGGGAGTTTAGATGAAATACATGTCTTTTTCTCGTTGTACTTTTAAGCTGTTTTTACTTCTTTTTTTCTCGTCTATTTTGCTAGTTTTAGCCTCGGATGCTTTTGCTGCTGGAGGAGAAGCGAATGCTGGCAGAGACTGGATTAGAAGTTTTAATATTGGCAAGGGAGCGCTAGTTTTAAATCCTATAATTATTTTGATTCAATGGGCAAATTTTCTAGTTTTTTTGATCTTATTAAATATTATTCTTATTAAACCACTTAGAGCACATATGCAGACCAGAGACTCTGAAATTGAGAACAATCTTTCGTCCTCTGAAAGAGATCAAAAAGAGGCAATGGGATATATTACTCAGTATGAAGACTCACTATCTGAAATAAGAAGAGAAAATAATGAAAGGATAGTGTCCTTGCAACAACAAATCACAAATGAATCATTAAAAAAACAAGCTGAGATAAAAGAGAATGCTTCCAAAGATTTAGAGCAAGCACGCACCAGAATATCTACTGAAGCGACAAAAGCTCGGACTGAATTAAAAGAAATGGCTAACGAACTTGCTGCCCAAATTGCAAATCGGTTGGCAGGAAGAAATGTAGCTTAGGATTTTAAAATGAAGATAAAAGAAAATGAAAGAAACTCTCCTTTTCAACAAGAAGCGAAGAATGAGTCTTTGCGTCAACAGAAAGAGTTCAAGGAAAATCTTTCAATAGACATAAAAAGCGTACGTGCAAAAATTGATGATAATGCCTTGAAAGCAAAAACAGATCTAAAAAAAATGGCATATAAGCTTTTGAATATTTTTAGCATTGGTCTTTTCTTTTTTCTTTGTTCTGTTGCATTTTCTGAAGCTGCAAGTGATGGGCATCATAAAGCTTTTAATCTCAACGAAGAAATATTTAAGTTCGTCAATACTTTAATAGTTGTTGGAATACTGTATAAGCTTCTTGCAAAACCTCTGAAGAATTTTTTTCATGAAAGAAGGGAAGGAATACGCAAAACACTCGAAGATTCAGAGAAAGCAAGAGTAGAAGCAGAAAAGCAACTAGAAGAACAACGTTCCAAAGTAGCAGATTTAGAAGCGGAACTTAATAATGTTCGTGTAGAAGGTGAAAAAGAACTCGAGAAAATAAAAACTAGACTTGAAGAAGATTCAGAAACACAAGCAAAACGCCTTCTAGATCAAGCAAGCAATTCGATAGAACTAGAGATGAATAAAGCTCTTTCTGAGATTCAGGATGAAGCTTCAAAAATTGCAGTGGATATAGCTGAAGATATTTTAAAAAAGAATTTAAAAGAAGATGATCAAGTTCGTCTTTCGAAACAATATTTAGATAACATTGCAAATACTAGTAGGAGATAAAATTGGTAGGTGGAGAAAGTGCTAGACGTTACGCGAGAGCTCTCGCTGATATAGCAGAAAGGCAAAATTCACTTGATGCAATAGGTGAGGAATTAAGTGTTTTTTCAAAGGCCTTTGAAGGTAGTAAAGAACTTCAAGTTTTATTGAAAAATCCAAAATTTGCGAAAGACAAACAACTTGAAATGTTAGGCCAGGTCTTAGAATCTTCAGGAGTTACTGATTTAGTTAAAAATTTCATTCGTGTTTTAATTGAAAATGACAGGATAAATGAGTTTCCTGCGATTTCTTCTAAATACCAAGAAATTTCAGATGAGAAAATAGGTCGTGTTAGAGCAGAACTTCGGTCGGCTATAGAACTTGACCCTGAAGTTTTAAAAAAGATTCACGAAAAATTAGCAGAAGTTGCTGGATGTGAAGTTCTTTTAAATGTTGTAACAGACAAGGAATTAATTGGCGGTGTTTCCTGCAAGATGGGTAGTGTTATCATGGATGGTAGTTTAAAAAGTCAATTAAGGAATCTTCGCCAAGAGCTAACACATAAGTAAAAATCACATTATTTTTTTATGAAGGATTGAGGGGAAAATAAATGCAAATTCGTGCAGAAGAAATAAGCCAGATTATACAAAAGCAAATTGAAGGGTTCGAATCTTCCGTAGAATTAGCTGAAACTGGCACCGTAATTTCTGTTGGAGATGGAATTGCGCGTATCTATGGGCTTGAAAAATGCATGTCAGGAGAACTTCTTTCGTTTCCTGGTGATTTATATGGAATGGCCCTAAATCTTGAAACGGATAATGTTGGTGCAGTTATGCTCGGAGATGATCGTGCTATTAAAGAGGGTGATGAAGTTCGAAGAACGAACAGAATCGTAGAGGTGCCAGTTGGAAAGGCTATGGCTGGCAGAGTAGTGAATGCTCTCGGACAACCTATAGATGGAAAAGGCCCAATTGAAACTGATGAAGCTAAAAATATAGAATTAATTGCTCCCGGCGTTATTGATAGACAACCTGTTGAAGAGCCTTTACAGACAGGGATTAAGGCAATTGATGGAATGGTTCCTATTGGTCGGGGTCAAAGAGAACTTATCATTGGAGATAGGCAAACTGGAAAGACTGCGATTGCAATAGATGCAATAATCAACCAGAAAAATACAGATGTTTTCTGTATATATGTTTGTACAGGACAAAAACGTTCGACTTTAGCACAAGTTGTAAGCACTTTAGAAGAATATGGTGCAATGGAATACACAGTAGTTGTTGCGGCTACGGCTTCTGATCCTGCTCCGCTCCAATACATATCTCCCTATTCTGGTTGTGCAATTGGCGAATATTTTAGAGACAATGGTATGCATGCCCTCGTTATATATGACGATTTAACTAAACAGGCTGCTGCTTATAGACAACTATCGCTTATGCTAAGAAGGCCTCCAGGCCGTGAAGCTTATCCAGGAGATGTGTTTTATCTACATTCTAGATTACTTGAGAGAGCAGCTAAACTTAGCGACGAAAAAGGCGGAGGTTCATTAACTGCATTACCTATCATCGAAACACAGGCAGGGGACGTTTCCGCTTATATTCCTACAAATGTTATTTCTATTACAGATGGTCAGATTTATTTAGAATCAGCTCTTTTCCACTCTGGAATAAGACCCGCTATTAATGTTGGACTTTCTGTATCTAGGGTAGGAGGAGCTGCTCAGAATAAGGCTATGAAAAAAGTAGCGGGTACTCTACGACTAGATTTAGCACAGTACAGAGAGATGGCGGCTTTTGCACAATTTGGTTCTGAATTAGATGCTGCAACGCAAGCGCAGTTAGCTAGAGGTTCTAGATTAACAGAACTTTTAAAACAACCTCAATACCAGCCTCAAGAGGTTCATCGTCAGATTATATCTATTTTCTTGGGGACTGAAGGTTATCTAGACGAAGTACCGTTGGAAGATATAGAGACAGTGAATAATGATTTCTTGGCTTTCATGGAGGCCAGTCACTCGCAAGTTGTAAACGATTTAAAAGAAAAGCCTGAACTTACCGATGAAATTAGAGAGTCACTCAAATCTGCTATTGATGAATTTATTAAAACTATAAAGAAAGAAGAAAATACTCCTGCAGAGACTTCTTCTTAAGGATTTTTAATGGCTTCTACAAGAGATTTTAAACAGCGAATACGTAGCGTAAAGAATACTCAACAAATCACACGAGCTATGAAATTGGTAGCCGCTTCTAAAGTAAGACGTTGTCAGGAACGCATTGAAAATGCGAGACCTTATAGCGATAAAATATCCGAACTTGTCAACTCCTTGTCGTTACATGTAGATCAGGATGCCCATCCCCTTTTGAAAACTGATACTGATGACCAAAAGGCACTTTTAATTGTAATTTCTTCTGATAGAGGCTTGTGTGGTGGTTACAACACTAACCTTCTTCGAGAAGGGATGCAGTTTCTTCAAGAACGTGAGGCAGAGAATAAAGAAACTTTAATTACGGTAGTTGGAAATAAGGGACGTGAATTTCTTTCAAGAAGAAATTATACTTTTAAAGATGAGTTTCCTGACGTTTATGGCCGAATAGACTTTTCATTAGCTGAAACTCTCAGTGATTTACTTGTACAAAGTTTTTTGGATAATGAAGTAGGTGAGGTATACCTACTAACAACAGAATTTAAATCGGTGATAAGTCAACAGCCTACAATTACAAGGTTATTGCCGCTTTCACCACCTGTTCCAGACGGAATAAATGAAGAGGGTGAGCCTGTTGTATCGGATTATATTTTTGAGCCATCCTTGGAGGAGGTCTTAATAGATATTTTACCAAAGCATATTAATGCTCAGGTTTATCGTGCTCTTCTAGATGCAGAGGCGAGTGAGTTTGGTTCTAGAATGATCGCGATGGACAATGCTTCCAGGAATGCAGAAGAGATGATAGGAACGCTTACATTACAGATGAATCGTGTTCGTCAAGCTTCTATTACAACAGAATTACTTGAAGTCGTATCTGGCGCAGATGCGTTAGCTGGTTAAAGTTTTTAAAAAAATTAAAAAATTGATTTTTTAGGAATATAAAGGAGCCAAGAATGAATGAAGGTCGCGTAACACAAATTATTGGTCCGGTTATTGACGTGGAATTTGAAGATGGAAATCTTCCAGAGTTGAAAAACGCTCTGGTTGTTAAAAAAGATTCTTCTACAGTCGTCGAAGGGGAAAGGGATGAGGTTGTAGTAGAAGTTTCCTTACATCTTGGCGAGTCAACTGTTCGTACGGTTTCGATGGAGCCGACGGATGGTTTAGTTCGTGGACTAAAAGTTGTTGATACTGGAGCACCAATTAAGATTCCTGTTGGGAAAGAAGCGTTGGGAAGGATTTTGAATGTTATTGGTGAACCTGTAGACGGCAAAGGCCCTGTTCAGACAGAGGAACGTTCTCCGATTCATAGATCTGCTCCTAGTTTGGAAGATCAAAACCCAAATACCGACATGCTTGAGACAGGTATCAAAGTTGTAGATCTTCTAGAACCTTATACGAAGGGTGGTAAAACCGGCCTCTTTGGTGGTGCTGGTGTTGGAAAAACGGTTCTCATTATGGAATTAATTCATAATATTTCCACTGAGCATTCCGGAACTAGTGTTTTCACAGGCGTTGGAGAGAGAACGAGAGAAGGAAACGATCTGTATCGTGAAATGGAAGAGTCTGGTGTTTTAGATAGTGTTGGCCTCGTTTATGGCCAGATGACAGAACCACCTGGGGCTAGATTACGCGTTGGTCTTACTGGATTAACTTTAGCTGAATATTTTCGAGATGTGGAAGGACAAGATGTGTTGTTCTTTGTAGATAATATTTTCAGATTCACACAAGCAGGTTCAGAGGTGTCTGCTCTTTTAGGTAGGATGCCGAGTGCTGTTGGTTATCAGCCAAACCTTGCTTCCGAAATGGGTGAATTGCAAGAACGAATTACCTCTACTAAGAAAGGTTCAATTACTTCTGTACAAGCAATTTATGTTCCTGCAGATGACTTAACGGATCCTGCGCCCGCAACTGCATTTGCTCACTTAGATGCTACTACGGTTCTTTCTCGTCAAATTGCAGAACTAGGTATTTATCCATCTGTGGATCCATTAGATTCGACAAGCAGAATTCTTGACCCAAGAATTCTTGGTGAAGAACATTACGGAGTTGCAAGAAATGTGCAGCAAATACTTCAAAAATACAAAGAACTGCAAGATATTATTGCTATTCTCGGAATGGATGAATTGTCAGAAGATGACAAATTAATTGTTTCAAGAGCAAGGAAAATACAGCGTTTCTTAAGTCAACCATTCTTTGTTGCGCAGCAGTTTACTGGAACTCCTGGAGTTTACGTTCCCTTAGAAAAAACAATCGAAGGGTTTAAAGAATTAGCAGATGGAAATGTAGATCATCTTCCTGAACAGGCATTTTATATGGTTGGAGATTTAGAGTCTGCAAAAGAGAAAGCTGAGTCTTTAGGAGCTAAAGTATAAAAATGGCAAATGGAAAAATACTATTAGATATTGTTACACCCGAAAAAAAATTAATGTCGGCAGAAGTAGATGAAGTTACAGCTCCTGGTTTTTACGGAGAATTTGGTATTTTGCCGGATCATACTACGTATCTTTGCCAGCTTGGTGTTGGTGTACTTACTTATAGAATGAACAGCGCAAGTTATTTTGTTTCTGTTATAAAAGGGTATGCTGAAGTAGGTATGAATAAGGTGACAATTTTAGCTGAAGTTGCTGAGCGTGCAGAAGATGTCGATATAGAAAGAGCTGAAAAAGCACTAGAAAGAGCAAAAAATCGCATGTCTTCTGATAATGATGTTGCCACTGACAATGATTCTGTTTTTGACTTTGAACGTGCAGAACTTGCTCTAAAACGTGCATCTACAAGGATATCCGTTGCACATGAAAGTGGCTTGAATTAATTACAGTTCGCTATCTATGTTTATTCGTATTATTCCTTTCTCAAAAGAGAAGGACTTAAATATTATTCTTCAATTACTTTTTCTGCTTTTTTTTCTATTTTTCACTCCACTTATAACGTTTTCTGCGGATGATCCCGCCCCTAAAACGCATAACACTTCTCAAAATTTTTATGAAAAAGGAAGAGATTTTGTTTCCAAGGGAAATTGGGTAAATGCAATTAAAAGTTTCAGACATGCAATTCAGCAAGATCAACAAGATCACAAAGCATATAATATGCTTGGGTATTCCTTAAGACAATCTGGAAAAATTTCGGAAGCTATTAGAGCTTATGATCGCGCGCTTGATCTTAAGGCTAATTACGAAGAGGCGCTTGAGTACCGCGCTATAGCCTATGCCAAGCTTGGGAAAAAAGAGAAGGCGATGCAGGATTACAAAAAACTTCTTAGTATAAAATCTTCTTTTGCTGATGGGCTAAAAGAGAAAATCTATCGACATCTTCAAAGATAAGATCTTTTTCAATTTTATCCAATTTTCATAAATTTCATTGGAAATTTTTGAAGAGATCTAGCTCCTTTTTCTGTCACCTCTACAAGATTTCCTACCTGCAGACCATACTTGCCGTCAGGAGTCACCACGTTAGGTTGAATTACCATTAACATTCCCTTTTTAAAGACAATTTTATTTTGAGGCCTAGTGATTAAAGAACCTGAAAGATCAATTCTTGGATCTTCTATCAGCAAACCCCAACCGTGAAACGTGGTGTCAAATGTTGTAAATCCATTATTAGTTAAAACAGAACCTGCCTTTATAATATCTCGTTCTGTTGCGCCAGGTTTTAACGCTTTAAGAATATTGTTGTATGTTTTGACACCCATATCAAAAAGTTCCTGGTAGATAGGTTCTGGTTTCTGTCCTACGGAGATCGGTCTATGGGCTTGACCAGAATGCATTTCATAATCAGAGGACAGTTCTGTCAGCACTATATCCCCCTTTTTTATTTTTCTATGTGAAGGAAATTGATTTGGGAAAATGAGTCCTGGTTTTTTCATGGAGGTAGAACCTATAAAAACTAGTTGCGCACTACCACCCTTAGGCATGTAAGCGCTAGTTATAATTGATGCCAATTCAAACTCGGACATGCCAATTTTTGATTTTTTTTCTAAAGCATAAAATGCCAGATCAGTTAATTTTGCACCTTTTCGAAACCATTTCATTTCTTCTTCACTTTTGATCAATCTAACCTGTGCAAGAATATCCGTTGCATCATCAAAAGAGGCTTTTTTAAAATTTTTTCTTAGTTCATCAATAACACTGTAAGGCATAGAAACTTTTAAAATTCCACGAAAACCGACTAACCCAATTTTTGTTTTTTCAAGTCCAAGTTGTTTGATTTTTTCAGATATTCTTTTCCCCGGTTCGTAGTCTACAGCATTGGTTCTATTCGGTATATTACTAGCCGTTTTGGCATATGGAAGATATAGTCTGTTTGAAATAAATAGATTAGGGCTGCCTTTAATAGGAAAAAATAGGAAGCTGCTGACAGGGTCTTTATAATTTGTCACATATTTAATATTTGCCTGGTTTCCACCTGCCATTCCTGAGTCGCCGTAAAAAACAAGCGCACTTAAGCCTCTTTTCTTCATATGTTTTCTGATTTCTCTATATCTCCTTTTGTATTCGGTATCTGAAAATCTTGGGTACAGTTTTTCGTTTTGCATAGTTTCCTCTTTTAAATAGAAAAAGCCCGCGTTAGCCAACGACCAACGCGGGCTTTAGTTTAAACGATAAAGCTACTTATTTCTTTGTAATTTCCCAAGGATAAAGTACTTCGTCATGCCTTGGTGTCCATTTAATATTACTTCTCATACCGAACACATCATGAATTTTAAAGAAAACTTTATATGCGGTATGTTTTTTGTGTAAAGATGTCACTTTTACAAATTTCTTATGTTGTGTAGCAGGATCTGATTCTAGTGCGGCATCGTCGATTGCATCGTTGAGTTCTTTAATGCAAGTACCACTCCAAGGTCCTTTACAACCACCAGTGCCTCGTGCAATATTTCCAGGATTTCCTGCTCCGTTACCATAGCCCATGTAGAATGCAGCTACGCCTTTGTACTTATTATTCTTTTTCTTACCCTTGTTGTAAGCACGGTGACTCTTCTTATAAAGCGGG
>MDTE01202066.1_pt1 | contig 47602 bp, 41 predicted proteins | sample 811231 | NCBI WGS metagenome assembly MDTE01 (sample SAMN05326651, study PRJNA326480) | marine metagenome | isolation source: seawater | place: Indian Ocean: Red Sea | collected 2010 | reverse complement strand
TAGAAGTTAGTAAAAATATAAAAACGACCATAATTTATGAGTCTCCAAAAAGGCTAAAAAAATTACTTAAGGAATTATTTGACTTCTGTGGAGGTGATAGAGAGATTATGGTATCTAGAGAATTAACAAAGAAATTTGAAGAACATATTGGGAGTAATATTAATGAAGTCTCTGAATTATTTAAAGATAAAGAGGTTGTTGGTGAAGTTACAATAGTTGTAAAAGGAATTAACAAAAAAAAGGATTTCAATCTCGATAAATTTATCATAAAAAAAGATCTCAAGGATTTACTAAATGCCGGCTTAAGCTTATCAGCTGCCTCTAAATATTTAGCGAAGAAGAATGGGATTAAAAAAAGCGAAATCTATAATTTGATTTAAAATTTATAATAAATAACTAATTAATATGAGCTTAACAATTAAAAAATTATTATTATCCGCGCTTTTTAATTCTTGTTTATTTTTTCTCTTATTTATTGGAATACAAAACAGTTCAAACAAAAGCAAAGTAAACTTTATAATTGAAGAAACAATTGAACTTCCAATAAGTTTTATAATAGGTTCTAGTTTTATAATTGGTTCTACTATCGGAAGCTTTCTAGTTTTAGATATCAATATGAATAAAAATTGATCAAAGAGCTATTAAATTCTCTTGACATACAATTCTAGAAATTCCCTTATCCAGAAGAATAGGTGCTGCTATCCTAAATACATCAGTATTTGGGACTTTAAGTACCTTTTGGTCCCTATTACAGGATCTTTTAGCAAGATTTAAATCAAAAAATATTTCTATAGTTTTTCTTTTCAAATCATTATCAGGCAAGAAATCCCATTTGGGAAAATCTTTTAACAATTTTATCTCTAATTCGATTTTCTTATCCACTATCATATAAACAACTTTTGGGAAATCAACTTCAGATATTGGTACTGAAGTTAACTCTTTTCGAGATGAAATATCAATCTCATAATCTAAAGGAGCAATTTCTAAAAAAGTATCACATGGGTCAAAATTTGAAGCCGCTACATTTTCATTAAAAACTTTAAGTTCATTTAATTCTGTATTATCAATATTTGTTTTTAATAAATCATTGCTTTGAATTTTATTTGTTTTAGATTTTCCAATTAAGGATTTATTTTTATTTAGTAAATCGATATATTTTAATTCTCCAAGATTTTTCTTTAGATTTCTTATTACAGTCAATTTGGTGCAATTAAATCGTTCAGACAAAAGATCTAGGTTTATCCCATCTTCGAAACACTTGATTATTTCTTCTATTTGTTGTTCCGTAAGTCTCCTTGCCAAATCAAAAATTCATAGTATTTAAATTATAATTTAATTTTTCAATAATCATTAAAATCATAATAATAAGTTCCGAAATAAGAAACATTTTTAGGTGGTCTAAATATCTAATAGACAATCAAATAAAATATTTAAAAAGAATTTATGAAATATTTATAGTATTTTTTTTTAAGATTTACTCGTTAAGGGGGACGCGGTTGATATAAAATAATATAGATCATTTGAGTTATTTAACAAAAGGACTTCTAAAAGTAGTTATATTTTTCTGAGCAAGTTCTACAAGAAAATACTCAAAATATCTTTGCTTCCTTAGCTCAGCTGGATAGAGCAACTGCCTTCTAAGCAGTGGGCCGCAGGTTCGAATCCTGCAGGAAGCGTTAAATTGCTTATTTTCTATATTAATTAATAAGTTAAACTTATCAAAATGGCTAAAATCTAAAAATAAATATGAAAGAGAGACCAATTATACCTGTAATTTTATGCGGTGGATCAGGCACAAGACTTTGGCCTTTATCTAGGGAAAGTTTTCCTAAACAATTCTTGTCTATCGACTCAGAAAGAAATAACTCATTGCTCCAAAGAACTCAAATGAGAATATCAAATCTTGATAGAGTTAGGAGTCCAATATTAATTTGTAATGACAAGCATAGATTTATAGTAGCTGAACAAATGAGAGAAATCAAAGTAAATGATTTTTCAATCATATTAGAACCATTTGGAAGAAATACTGCTCCGGCCATTGCAATTGCAGCTTTAAAAGCCCAACAAATTGAAAATGACTCAATCTTATTAGTTTTATCTTCTGATCATCAAATAGAAAATAAAGAGAAGTTTCTCAAAGTTCTTCAACTAGGAATAAGTTATGCAGAAAAAGATCGGTTAGTAACTTTTGGAATTGTACCAAAATCTCCTGAGACAGGATACGGATATATAAAGGCAGAAAAACCTCTTAACCTTGAGCATATAGAAGGAGCTCCTATAGAAAAATTTTTTGAAAAACCAGATTTTGATACAGCTAAAAGATTTGTTCTTGATAAAAAATTTACTTGGAATAGTGGGATGTTTATGTTCAAAACAAAAAATATCATAAATGAGATTGAGAAGTATGCTCCTAAAATCATTAAAAACTGCAGAGAAGCTTTGGACAAAAGTATAGTTGATCTTGACTTTCAAAGATTAAACAAAACTGAATTTAAAAAATGTGAAGATATTTCTATTGATGTAGCAGTTATGGAGAAGACGGAAAAAGGAACAGTACTTCCGCTCGATGCAGGATGGAGTGACATAGGTAGTTGGAATGCAGTTTGGGAAGTATCAGAAAAAGACAATAATGGTAATTCTATGCAAGGCAAAGTAATTGCAGAAAAGGCTAAAAATTGTTATTTCAGAAGCGAAAATAGATTAATTGTCGGCATTGGTATAAAAGATTTAGTCGTTGTTGAAACAAATGATGCCGTTTTAGTTTCAAATAAAAAAGAATCACAAAGAATAAAAAATATTGTAGCAAAATTAAAAAAAGACAACCTTCCCGAAGGTCAAAATCACAGGAAGATTTACAGGCCTTGGGGACATTATTTATCAGTAGTTGAAGACCATAGATGGCAAGTTAAATTAATTCAAGTGAAACCAGGAGAAAAGCTTTCCCTACAAATGCATCATCATAGATCGGAACATTGGATTGTAGTTAAAGGAACAGCAAAAGTCGAATTGGATTATAAATCGACTATTTTATCTGAGAATCAGAGTATATATATTCCACTTGGTTCAAAGCATAGGTTATCAAATCCTGGTAAAATTCCTTTAACTTTGATTGAAGTTCAAAGTGGATCCTACGTAGGAGAAGACGATATCGTAAGATTTGAAGACAAATATGGTCGAACAAAATAATAGGTAACTTAACATCAATTAAAATTTTATTCATTTCATTTCATGTTAAATTGTTTAATAATATTTTTTGTTTAAATTGAGTTTATAAATATTAAAAATGAGTTTACAAGTACATAATATTTGTTGTATTGGAGCTGGATATGTAGGTGGTCCTACTATGTCAGTTATAGCCAAAAACTGTCCTCATATTCAAATAAACGTGGTAGACATTAACGAGGAGAGGATTAAGCGATGGAATAGTCCTGACTTAAATGACCTTCCAATTTATGAGCCAGGTTTAGATAAACTAATTAAGCAATGTAGAGGAAGAAATCTTAACTTCTCAACGAACATAGAGGAAAACATATCTAATGCAGATATGATTTTTATTTCAGTAAATACTCCTACAAAGAAAAAAGGTGTAGGAGCGGGAGAAGCTAGTGATCTTAAATGGGTTGAAGCATCAGCGAGACAAGTTGCTAAATTTGCATCAGGGCACACTATTGTAGTAGAGAAAAGCACCCTACCTGTTAAAACTGCAGAAGTAATCAAAGAAATTCTTGAAGCATCTCAACCTTCTATAAAAGGCAAATCAGAAGCAAAAAAATTTGATGTCTTATCTAATCCTGAATTTCTTGCTGAGGGTTCAGCTATAAATGACCTTCAAGAACCTGATAGAGTTCTTATTGGTGGAGAGAATGAGGATGCGATAATTGCGCTAAGTAATATTTATAATCAATGGGTTCCAAAAGAAAAAATATTGCATACTAATATTTGGAGTAGTGAATTATCTAAATTAACGGCCAATGCTTTTTTAGCGCAAAGAATATGTTCTATAAATTCTATTGGAGCTTTATGTGAATCTACTGGTGCTGATATAAGAGAAGTCTCAAGGGCTATCGGACTAGACAGCAGAATAGGATCTAAATTTTTAAATTCTAGTCCTGGATTTGGAGGAAGCTGTTTCAAAAAAGATATATTGAATCTAGTTTATTTATCTAAATATTATGGTTTGCATGAAGTATCTAAATTTTGGGAGAGTGTTGTTAACTTAAATGATTGGAATCAACACAGAATTTCCAAGCTAGTTGTAAAAAATCTTTTTGGAACTATAAATGGCAAAAAAATATCTATCTTAGGTTTTGCTTTTAAATCCAATACAAATGATACAAGAGAATCTGCAGCTATAAGTATTTGTAAAGATCTTTTAGAAGAGGGTGCTACACTTTGCATTCATGACCCTAAAGTAGAACCCAACCAAATTGAAAAGGATCTTGGTTTACCTCAAAGATGTCCAAACGATTTTTACAAAAACTCTAGTGAAAGCTCATGGTTTTTTTCAAGAAATTATGAAGAGGTTTTTGAAAATTCTGATGCTGCTATATTCCTAACTGAATGGGAAGAATATAAAAATATTAACTGGGAAATGGTTTCAAAACAGATGAGAAAACCTGCATGGATATTTGATGCAAGATCAATCTTGAATACTGAGGATATAATTAATGAAGGATTATATTTATGGCGAATAGGAGATGGTACTCAATACTGATTTTAAATTACAAAATTTTGGAAGAATTTTTTTGATACCACTCCCATCCATCTCTGCACATTTGAGTTAAATCTCTATTTGGTTGCCAATGAAGTATATTTTTAGCTAATTTATTTTCGGCTACAATAAAAGGCAAATCTCCCTTTCGTCTGTCAACAAATTTAATGGGCACTTTACAAGTATTTGTTTTTATAAAAATATTTACTAATTGAAGGACACTTGTTCCGAGACCGGTACCAATATTTAAACTAAGGATTTGAGGTTTATTTTTAAACAAAAATTGTAATGCAGATAAATGAGCATCAGCTAAATCCATAACATGAATATAGTCTCTTATACAAGTTCCATCAAAAGTTGGCCAATCATCACCAAAAATATTTAGTGTACTAACTTTTTTAGCAGCTACTTCGCAGATAAAGGGGAACAAATTATCAGGCAATCCTAAGGGACTTTCTCCTATCAAACCTGTGGAATGTGCGCCAATAGGGTTGAAATATCTTAAATTAATGATTCGCCAATTCTTATTTGTACTTCTATAAGTATCATGAAGAATTTTCTCCACAGCTAATTTTGTCTCCCCATAAGGATTACAAGGTTTTAAATCTGAATCTTCAGTCAATAAACCTTTATTTTTTAGTTCATAAACAGTTGCACTACTACTAAAAACCATAGTAAAACAATCAAATTTACTCATAATCTTTAGTAATGATAGTGATCCCATTACATTATTATCCCAATACTCCAAAGGCTCTTTAAATGACTTTGCAACTGACTTCAGACCTGCCAAATGAATAACTGCTTCAATCCGCGAATCATTTTTAATAGATTCTGAAAAAATATTATTTAATAAATCTATATTTCTGATGTCTCCTTTTATAAAGGTAATTCTATTTCTATAGTCAACATTTTCTAATTTCCCAATTTGTATTATTTTCTCAATAACATTATCAGAACTATTAATATTCGAGTCGATTACAATTAAATTATACTTTGACTTAAGTAGCGATAGGCAAGTATGGCTCCCTATAAATCCGCATCCTCCAGTAATTAAAATAGATTTCATAAAATTTATTAAAGTAGAAATTAAAAATTACCTCTAATTTAAAATTTGGTTTTTATAAAACATTATTTTTGCATCTTTCAATCAATAATAAAAAATTAATGAATTTACTTTAATTTAAGTAAAATAAAAGTTTTTTTAAAACTACAAATCTTTTTAATTTGAAATATAGTTTATAAAAAAATTTACTTAAATAAAAAAGTTGTAACAAGATTTTTTTTATTAAGAGGATAATCGTATAATTAAAAATTATTTGTATTAAGTAATTTGTAAATCCAAAATTAATGTATAAAAACTAATATAAAAAATTTAAAATAATGAAAAGAAAATCTAAGGTAGCTTTAATAACAGGCATTACGGGACAAGATGGAAGTTATTTAGCTGAATTTCTAATTTCAAAAGGATATATAGTTCATGGAATAAAGAGGAGATCTAGTAGCTTGAATACCTCGAGAATAGATCATTTATATCAAGATCCTAATGAAAAAGAACCAAAACTTTACCTTCACTATGGAGATCTAACTGATAGTACAAATATAATAAAATTAATAGAAAAAATTAAACCTGATGAGATTTATAATTTAGCTGCACAAAGCCATGTTGCTGTTAGTTTTGAATCCCCCGAATATACCGCGAATTGTGATGCTCTCGGAACTTTAAGAATTTTAGAGGCAGTAAGATTATTAAACTTAAAAGAAAAAACGAAAATTTACCAGGCTAGCACTAGTGAACTTTATGGTTTAGTCCAAGAAATACCTCAAAATGAAAAAACACCGTTTTATCCAAGAAGTCCTTATGGTGTAGCGAAATTATATGCATATTGGATTACAGTTAATTATAGAGAGGCATATGGTATGTATGCTTGTAATGGAATACTTTTTAATCATGAAAGTCCAAAGAGGGGAGAAACATTTGTTACTAGAAAAATAACTCGCGGATTAGCAAGAATAAATTTAGGGTTGGAGACTTGTTTATTTATGGGAAATCTTGATGCAAAAAGAGATTGGGGCCATGCCAAGGACTACATAGAAATGCAATGGTTAATGCTGCAACAAGATAGCCCAGAAGATTTTGTCATAGCTACTGGAAGAATGGAAACTGTTAGAAAATTCATAGAAATATGTGCCGAAAAATTAAATTGGAACAATGGAGAAAATAAGTCCGCCATTATTTGGGAAGGCCAAGGAGTTGAAGAAATTGGTAGACGAGCAGATACTAATCAAATAGTAATAAGAATTGATAAAAGATTCTTTAGACCAGCAGAGGTTGAACAACTTTTAGGTGATCCCTCTAAAGCTTATAAAAAACTAAATTGGGAACCAAAGATAACCTTAGAAGAATTAATTTCAGAGATGATAAATAACGATCTTGAGGAGGCATCAAAAGAGGTTTGCCTTAAGAAAAGAGGGTTTAAAATTTCTTTGGATAAAGAGATTCCACCTTCAACAAATTAATTTTTAAATTAATAAATTTAACAAAAAAATGATAAAAATTTTTTATTTATATATCCTCCTGCAGGATTTAGAGTAAAAAAATTATTTTATAATATATTTTTTCGTGCGAGGAAATTACATTAGAAAATTTTTTATAAATTAAGTCTTAGTAAAATCAAAAATAATTATTTGAAAAATTTTTATGATTAAGATCAGATTATCACAAAAAACTTTATCCCGATTTCGATAAGAATTTACATTCAAATATTAAAAATAAGATAATCATTACATATTCTAAAAATGTCGCAATTGAAAGATCAAAAAAATGGCTTTAAAACCATAATTTGTGGTAACTTATCTTACTGAGAAATTCAAGGAACTATAAGAATAGAAAATATTAATAAAAAAAATATATATGAATTAAATTTACTTAGAACTTATGATGAAAATATTAAAATTGAATCTAAAAAATATACAATTGATGAGCTGAGCTATTTTCTTGAAAGTAATTCTAAAAAATCATAATTAAGAAGTTTTTACAACATGGTAGGATATATCGAATATCTTATAAAAGATGAGAAAGGCTAATATCATTGCTGAAATAGGTATAAACCACAATGGAAAACTTGAGGAAGCACTGTCCTTAATTAAAGCTTCTGCTAATGCAGGATGCTACGGAATTAAATTTCAATATAGGAATTTGGAAAGAGCATACAGTGAAAAGAATTCTAATGAAATTGGTGATATACTTTTGAAATCAGAGATTGAAAGATGCTACCTTTCTCCAGAAGAAATAATTCAACTTTCTAAAATAAGTAAAGAAAAATTTAATCTTAAAGTTGGTATAAGTTTTTTTACAGAGGAAGATTTAAATGATTTTAAGGATATAAGTAATCATTTTGACTTTTTTAAAGTTCCTTCAGTTGAGTTTTCGAATAATACTCTTATTAAAAAACTTTGTTCTTTTAATAAATTAATTCTATTATCACTAGGGTGTCAAGAAGAAGAAATAATCTTAAGTCAAATTAAATGGCTTGATGTAAATAAGGTTGTTCTAATGCATTGTATAAGTAATTATCCATTAGAAATTTATAATGCAAAACTCGGCTACATTAAGCATCTTAAAGAAATTTGGCAAGGTAAAATAGGTTATTCTTCTCACGATAAAGATTGGAAACTCTGCCTTCCAGTACTATCAATGGGAGTTGATTTTATAGAAAGGCATATTACAAATAACAAAAATGATATTGGCCTTGATCATAGTACAAGCTCTACACCAAATGAATTCAAAGAAATTTGTTATTATTCCGAAGAATTACCAATGGCACTTCAGGGTAATAAGAATAGAACTCTTAACGCAGGGGAACTAATAAACAAACAAAATTTAGGACGCTCACCTTACGCTAAAAAGTCAATTAAAAAAGGTGAATTTTTATCTAAAAGTGACTTCATCTGGAGATCTCCTCAAGTGGGACTTACTAATGAAAATATAAACAATTTTTTTAAAAAACCATTTATTATCGATATAAAAAAAGATGAAGCCATTTGCATCCATCACTTTCAAAATTATAAAAAAGACTTTTTAAATTCCAACTGGATTGATGAATATAATATTTCTCTCCCAGTAAGATTACATGATAAGAAATCTATTGAAAGAGAGATTAGGAAAACTTCTCAAGAATTACATCTTTCTTTTAAGGAAGCCCTTTCACACGATCTATTAAATGAAGACAATTTTTTTCAGGATATTCAATATAGTATTCATTTACCAGACTATATAGATAGCAATACTATATTAGATCCATTTTCAGACAATCAATACATAAATTCAAAAAGTAATTTAATCATAAACAATTGCATTAAATTATCTAAATTATTAAATAAATTAACCAATAAAGAAATTCCTATTGTAGGGAGTTTTTCCACTTTTTACAAAAGTAAATTTTATTCAATTAACCAAATAAATAATTTTTGCAAAGAAAATTCTGATTATGGAAATTACTTCATGGTTCCACAATTATTGCCTCCAATTGCTTGGTATTTTGGTGGTTCTATAAAACTAAAACTATTTAACTCTAAGTCAGATCTAGAGATTATGAAAGATTTAAATTGTAAATATTGCTTAGATATTTCCCATGCCTTTATGTGTAATTATAATGAAAAGGATTTTTTAGAAGAAATAATTGATACTTTTGATTTAGTAAAGCATATACATATTGCAGGAGCTTCAGGTATTGATGGCGAAGGTGAACCAATTTCTTCAATGGATACATTACAAATTAAATTTTTAAAAAAAATATTAAAACTTCCCCACATAAAAGTAATTGAAGTTTGGCAAGGTCATTTAAATAATTTTTATGGCTTTAATAAAGCCTTAATAGACATTGAAAAATTGATTAATAAATGACAAGAACAGTTATATATATCCAATGCAGAACTGGTAGTACAAGATTTCCCGGAAAAATTCTTTCAAATATAAATGGGAAACCCTATTTAGAAATTCTTTACAAGAGAATAAGACGCACAAAGAATGCCGACGAGGTTGTAGTAATAACTACAAATCTAATGCAAGATAATGAAATAGAAGACATATGCAAAACCATTAAAGCACCATTTTTTAGAGGAAATAATGAAGACTTGCTTGATAGGCATTATCAAGCAAACAAAATCTTCAAAGGTGATTTAGTTGCAAAAATTCCATCCGACTGTCCTTTTTCTGATCCTAATATTAATGAAGAGATAATATCTGTTATTCAAAATTCACCTTTAATTGAATATGCAAGCAACTATCATCCACCGACCTTTCCGGATGGATTAGATATTGAAATAGCAAGGTCAGATATAATAGAAAAAGCTTGGCATGAAGCAAAGGAAAAGCATGAAAGAGAACATACATTTCCATACATATGGGATAATCCAGAAAAATTTAATATATACAACCATATAAATAAATTAGGTAATATGTTTAAGAGTCATAGATGGACGTTGGACTATCAACTCGATTTAAAATTTGTTAAGGAAATTTACAGAGAATTTAATTTCTCCGAAGATTTCTTTTTCGAAGATATTCTAAACTTGTTAGAAGAAAAGCCTTTTATAAAAAAAATAAATGAACAATATAATGGTATTAACTGGTATAGAAATGTTCCAGATAAATTAAAAACAATTAATAAAAATCTTTATAAAGAATAATTAACATGAATTTCAAAAAAAGGACTGGCCAAAAACTTTATGAAGAGGCTAAAACAATTATTCCTAATGGCAGTAATCTTTTTGGTAAAAGATCAGAACTATATCTTCCTGATAATTGGCCAGCTTATTACAAGAAAGCGAAAGGTTGCGAGATATATGACTTAGATAATAATAAATATTTAGATTTCACTATGGTGGGTATAGGTGCAAATATCCTTGGATATTCTGATCCTGACGTAGTTAGAGCTGCTAAAAATGCAGTTTCTAATGGAAATTTAACCACACTTAATCCTCCTGAAGATATCGAATTAGCAAAAATACTTATCGAGCTTCATCCATGGGCAGATATGGTTCGTTATGCAAGAACTGGAGGAGAAATAAATGCTATTGCAGTTAGGATTGCAAGAGCTTATTCTAATAAAAGTCATGTAGCTGTATGTGGTTATCATGGATGGCATGATTGGTATCTAAGCGCCAATTTAAGTGGAAACTCAAAGCTTGACGGCCATTTATTGCCAGGACTTAATCCTTTAGGAGTTCCTCAAGAGATGACTGGATTAACTCATACATTTACTTATGGAGCTATTGAAGAATTACATGATTTAGGAGATAAATATGATATTGGAACAATTATTATGGAGCCTCTAAGAGGACAAGAGGTCTCAATTGAATTTTTGTCACAAGTAAAAAACTTTTGTGTTGAGAATAATATAGTCTTGATATTTGATGAAGTAACATCTGGCTTTCGAGAATATATCGGTGGACATCATATGTTGGCAGATATTTACCCAGATATTGCTTTGTTTGGTAAAACCATTTCAAATGGCATACCAATGGCAGCGGCAATTGGGAAAAAAGAAATTATGAAAATGGCAGAGGATACATTTATTAGTAGTACCTATTGGACGGACAGATCTGGTCCTTCAGCAGCAATAGCCTCTATTAGAAAAATGAAAAGGATCAATTCTCCAGAAAAACTAAAAAAAGTTGGGCAAGAAATCAGAAAAGCTTTAATTCATGCTGCAGAAAAAAATAACTTAAAAATTAAATTCTATGGATCAATTTGTCTTACAAGCTTTGAACTCGAGGTAAAAAATTGGCAAAACTCATTAACTCTTTACACACAAGAAATGTTGAAACTTGGAGTTCTGGCATCCGATAGGGTGTATTCCAATATTGGGCACAATAATAGATCAATAAAGTATTTCAAAAAATGTCTTGTTAAAGTTTTTTCTATCATTAAAGAAAGTGATGACAAAGATATAGTTTCGCTAAAGCTTAATGGTCCTGCTAGGACTCCTGGATTTGGAAGAGTTGGTCTAAAAAATTGAAAAATACAATTTTGTTAACAGGAAATAAAGGTTTAATAGGTAAATCTTTAGAGGATTATTTAATAAAAAAAGATTTTAAAGTAAAAGGCTTTGATATTGAAAGTAATCTCACGTTAGAAAATAATGTTAAAAAAATTATGCAATCTAATGATGAATCAGAATATTTGATAAATGCATTTGCCTTAAATGACCATATTAATAAAGAAAGTCGTAATTATGATCCCTTAAATTTTCCACTAACCGAATTTAGAGATTTCTTGGAAATTAACAATACAACGCTATTTTCGGTTTGCAGAGAATTTATAAAAACAAGAAATAAAGGTTCCATTATCAATTTCTCATCGATTTATGGGTTTATAACCCCAGATCCGAAAATATACGATAAAAAATCTCCTAAACATATTGGATATCCCACCAGTAAGTCAGCAGTTATTTCGATATCAAATTATTTAGCAATACACTACGCTCCAAATTTCAGAGTTAATACTCTTGCAATTGGAGGCATTTTAAATAATCAGCCAAATTCCTTTAAAGATAAATATGCATCAAAAGTACCTCTAAACCGAATGATGAATCTAGAAGAATTATTTCCTGCTATTTCATTTTTATTAGATCCTAAAAATACTTATATGACTGGCTCTACACTATTAATAGACGGAGGTTACTCAATTATATAAATAAATGAAAAAAATATTTTGCATTACTGGTGTAACAGGTCAAGATGGTTCATACGCTGCAGAGATACTTACTTATCAAGGTTGCATTGTTTATGGCTTATCAAGAAATAAAAATCAAAGACCAAAAAATTTAGTAAATATTTTGCATTTAAAAAATTTTACACTTTTGGAAACCAATTATTCAGAAGAATCTTTGGAAAGAATAATTAAGACAAAAGGAGTAACTCACATAATGAATTTTTGCGGTCAATCCTTTGTAAGTAAATCATGGGAATTGATAGAGGAAACAATTGTTAGCAAGGCACTAATCGTATCAAGATTAATTAACATCATAAGAAAATCAAAAAAGGAAATTAGATTAATAAATGCATGTAGTTCAGAAATATTTGGTGAATCGGAATATGCACTTAATGAAGACAGTAATTTATCACCATGTAATCCTTATGGATCTGCACAATTAATGGCTTACACATTAACAAAATCAATAAGAAATTATTCTAAAATTTGGGCTTGTAGTGCAATACTTTTCCCACACGAATCATTACGAAGAGATGATAATTTTCTTTTCATGAGATTATTAAAACAAGTTGATAATATTTTTAATAAGAAATCTCAACATATTACTATTGGCAATGATTTTGTAGTGAGAGATTGGGGCTTCGCGGTTGATTATGTTTATTACATGATTTTGATAATCTTAGGAGACAGACCTGATGACTTTTGTATTTGTACTAATGAAGGCAATAGTGTTAAAGATTTCAGCCAAGCTATTTGTTCAGAATATGAACTGAATTATGATAGTCATATTAAGATTGATAAATTACTTTCAAGGAGTTATGAGCCTAATAAGGTAATTGGTAATAATAAAAAATTATTAACTCACTATAAATTAAGTCAACCATTGAAAATGAAAAAAGTAATAAATAAGATAATTATGAATCGAAAAAGATTGATGCAACTAGGAAATAAAATTGATAGAGTAGATGACTATTTAAATGATATTCAGTTAGGAAAGTTGACTAAATTAATAGAAAAATAAAATTAAAATTATTATGCATAACAAAAATAATAATAAAACAAAAATACATATATGCGTACCTACTTTTAAGGAAAATGATTTGGTAATAAGTTTTTTAAATTGTCTAAAAAAAAGTACCTATAAAAATTGGATTATATACATAGTTAATGCATATCCTGAAGATAATCTTAATCTTAAAATATCAAATCAATTTGAAGAAGTAATTAATAAAATTAAGATTATTAATGGTAAAGAAAATGAATTTTGGTCTGAAAGCGTGAATAGAGGTTTAAGAGAAATAAAGAAAAAAAATAATCCTATTGATAAATTAATAATTGCTAATGTAGATAATTATTTTTCAAGTGCTCTATTAAGTAATCTTGTAAGTAATCACGAATCAAATATACAGCTTGCTTGTGTTTCAATAAATAAAAGCCGAAAAATTATCAAATCGGGGATAAATGTCATAAGTTGGTTTTTTGCACTTAATGATCATCTAATGGTTAACCAAAATATTGATGAGGTTAGAAAAAAGATTGTAAATGTAAATTTTCTTCCAATCTCATTTGTTATTTTCCCAATTGCAATTATTAATAAAAATTTTTTTGTAGATAGCAAACATTTTCCACATTATGGTGGAGATTATGCGTATAGTCTTTTTCTAAAATCTAAAGGCTATAAACCTTACATTGATTTCTCTTCAGTGGTTGAAAATAATGAAACAAATACAGGATACTGTACTTACAGAAAAAATCTAAATTTTTTTATTCGGTTTAAAAATATTTTATCAATAAAAAATCAATCTTCTATCAGACATAGATTTTGGCTAGTTATGTTACACTATCCATCTTATTCAAAACCTACAGCTTTTCTATCTTATTTAGCAAAATCGATAATTGAAACATTTCTAGGAGGAAAAAGAATAAACTATTTAAAAAAATTTTTAGGAATAAAATTATGAATAATAGTCATGATAATAATATAGATACAAATATATTTGTTGTTACAAATTTATATTCCTTGATCTCTAATATTGATCAGATCAAAAGTGTAAATAATTTGATGAATAAAAAATTTGAAAATATTTTGATTTATGACCATCTAGAGTCTGAATATTTACCAAATAAGAAATTAAATCAAAATATAAAAAAAATTACAAATCTAAAAGTATTTTTAATAAATAACTCTATAAAAAACAATATAGTCATCTTTTTTATTCTATTTTCGGTTTTATTTAAGAAACATTCATTTAATTTATATCTGGATAGTTGTACAACATTAATACAACAATTTTTTCTAATTATATTCAGGTATAAAAGATACAATATATTTGGATTATGTTATGTCTTTCCATATGCCTTCAAAAAATTATAATAATGAAAATTAAATCGCTTACTTCTTTTTTATATAAATGCATAAGTAGGATTTTTGCAAAAATAATTTTTACTAGAGATAGTGAAATTTATATAAGAAATTATCTTTTACCAATAAATTTAATAAAAAAATATTATTTTTTATATCCCTGCTATAAAAAAGCATTTGAAGAAATATTGCCTAAAACAAAGATAAATGATCTAGGAAATAAAGTTATTATTTTTTATCAGAAAAATGGTAAAGAAAAAGACTTCATAATAAATAAAAAGAGAAATATATATATAATTGGAAATGATATTTCAAAAGTAAACTTACAACTCTATAAGACTTCTTTAAACCTTAGTAAAAAATTAAATATCAATAAAATATTCCTTAGAAAACACCCAAGATCTAATTTTAAAAAAGATAGTTATTTAATCAAAACAGATCATAGAGATTTAGAAAATATAGGGTTAAATAGCCTAATATTAATTTCATTTTCATCTTTATTACCATATTTTTTAAATAAGAATTTCACTGTTTACGTTTGTAAGAAATCACTTTTGTTAGAGCTAAAAACCAAAAAAAAGTTTGATTCATATTTAAGGATCTACAAAAATACATATCCTGAAAAGAAATTAATTTTCATATGAAAAAATTACTTTTATTTAGTTTATCAATTATTTTTATAATGATTATTGTTTCATCTCAAGGTTTTTTGGGATCAAATCTAGACATATGCGCATATAGAGTTATACCTAATGACCCTTTTAGATTAATTGAATTTGTTGGAGGGCATATCGCAACACTTACATATAAATCTAATTATATTGCTCCATATTTTATTTCCTCACTTTTATTTATATCTTTCTTTTTCTACATAAATAAAATATTAAAAAAATTGTCTATTTATCAAAAATCTAAATTATTTACTAACAAACAAAGAGAATTATATTCATTGACTATAGCTACATCATCATTACTTATTTGGCCTTTTTATATATATCTTACAAATGCATTAAGACAAGGAGTCGCTATAGGTTTTGCTGTTGTAACTTTGAATTTATTGATTTCTGATAATTTTAAATTTAAGAATTTTCTCCTTTTAATATCTTTTTTATTAGTAGCATTTTCACATAGATCAGGACTGTTATTTATATTCGCTATGGGCTTTTCTTTTTTTCAAAGTGCATTAATTAATAAAATAAATTTTTCACAAGTAAATAAAAAAATATTATCTATAGTAACCTCAATTATTGCAGTTTTTGGAATTATACAAATAACTGGAATTGATAAGTATGTTCACAAAACTTTAGGTTTTGAAATGGGTATTCCATTAATGATTTTATCAATATTCTCAATTTTTCTGCTTTTATCTAGATATAACATTCAAAAATCTGTTTTCCCTTTTACCTTATTTAATATTAATTTATTTTTTTCTTTATTAATAATTTTTATTTATTATAATAGTTATTCTAGTGAAAGATTATTTCCTTATTTTTTAATAACAATTTTCCCTATTATTTTAGAAATTTTTGTATTAAAAATTAAGCAAACAATTTTTACTATATTTTTAATAATATTTATGGGATTTAGTATAACTTTTCTATCAGGTCAATATATCAGTAACTTTCAGCATTCCATTGATAACGGAAGGTGGTGTTCTAAAATAAATGAATTATAGTTTTATAAAATTCAAATAATTTATTTTATTTAAATTTACTAATGAACACCTATTATAAAAATAAGTTATCTTCAATTACCCTTAAGAAATTTATTTTAATTATATATGATTTAATATCCATATTTGTCTCTTTGAACGTAAGCAGTTTTTTGATATATGAAAATTTTTATAACCCCTCTGAAAATTACTTTTTAAAAATAACTATTTACATATTAGTTTATTTATTAATATTTTTATTAACGGGACAATACAAAAGTATAACTAGATATGTAGGTAGTCCTGATTTATACAATATTTTTTTGAGATGCACATTTGGTCACTTTATTATAACTCTGATTTTTACTTTTTTAAAACAACAAACACCTCCTTTAAAAATATTATTACTTTCAAATATCATATTAGTTGGTTTAATTGCAGGTTCTAGATTCATAACAAGGGATTTTATATATTTATTTGCAAAAAATAAAAAATTAAAAGTAAGAAAAAATAGTGTAGCAATATATGGTGCGGGTGAAGCAGGGGTGATGTTACTTAATAGCTTGCATAATTCAAGTAATTATACTGTGAAATATTTTCTAGATGATAACTATTACAAAAAAAATAGGTTTATAAAGGGAATCAAAATAATCCACTCAGATAATATCTTTAAATACACTAACAAAATTGATAAAATTTTCTTAGCAATTCCTTCATTAAAAAAATCTGAAAAGCAAAAAATAATAAGAAATCTTTTTAAATATAAAATTGAAGTTCTTGAAATTCCCTCATTAGAAGAAATCTCAACAGGTAGGGTTAAAGTAGATAACTTAAGAAATATTGCTATTAAAGATCTTTTAGGTAGAGAAGTAATAAAAATTAAATCAAATCATATTAATTCTTCTTTAAAGGGTAAAGAAATTTTAGTTACTGGAGCAGGAGGTTCAATAGGATTTGAACTTTGTAATCAAATAATAAAAGCTAAGCCCTCTAAAGTCATACTTCTAGATAATAATGAACCAAGTCTTTACTTATCCAATAAAAAATTAAATGGAAATTTTATCCAAAATAATATTAATATTATTACTATCTTGGGTGATGCATCAGATGAAAACCTAGTGGATAAAATTTTCTCTTCACATAATATTTCCTTCGTTTTTCACTCTGCGGCTTATAAACATGTACCTATTGTTGAGCATAATCCTATTCAGGGATTAAAAAATAATATTTTCTCAACCTATGTAATGTGCAATATGGCTGTCAAATATGATGTAGAAAATTTTACTTTAATATCAAGTGATAAAGCAGTGAGGCCAACAAATATTATGGGCGCATCGAAAAGATTTTCGGAACTTATTGTTCAAGCTTTTGATTATGAAATTAATAAAAATAGTAGAAAAAACCTAAAAAAATATAAGACAAAACTTTCGATGGTTAGATTCGGCAATGTTTTGGATTCATCAGGTTCAGTTGTTCCATTATTCAGAGAACAAATTGCTAAAGGAGGACCAATTACATTAACTCATAAAGAAATAATTAGATACTTTATGACTATAGAGGAGGCTACTCAATTGGTTCTTCAATCCTCTTTATTATCTTCTGGAGGTGAATTATTTTTACTTGATATGGGTAAACCCATGAAAATTTCAGTCCTTGCAAAGCAAATGATTTACTTAAGTGGTTTGACTCTCAAAAATAAAGATAATCCAAATGGTGATATTGAAATCATAACAACTGGCTTAAGGCCTGGCGAAAAACTCTATGAAGAACTTCTTATTGATGCAAAAAGCGAGCCTACTATTCACCCTAAAATATTTAAAGCAAAAGAAAAATTTATAAAGCCAGATATATTATGGCCAAAATTAGAAGAATTAAAAATTTCATTAGATGCTCAAGAAAAAAATAAATCTTTAAATTTGGTATCACAATTAATTCCAGATTGGAATAGAAAAAGCTAGAGAGATTTACAATTAATGTTGAATCTGGATTTCTAAGAAAATGGCATTATTAAGTAAAAATGACAAAATTTTTTTAACAGGTCATAAGGGTTTAGTGGGTAGTGCATTTAAAAAAGAAATTCAAAAAATAGTTACTTCTGAAAAATCTAACTGGGCTTTGATAACTGAAAACAAAAATATTCTAGACCTAAGAAAAAAAGATCAAGTAGAGAAATTTATTGATTTCCACAAGCCTGATGTAGTAATAATTGCTGCAGCCAAAGTCGGAGGGATTAATGCAAATAATAACAATAATGCTGAATTTCTTCTTGAAAACCTGCAAATCCAAAATAATTTAATTCAATGTTCATTTAATGCTGGAGTCAAAAGACTTTTATTCTTGGGCAGTAGTTGCATATATCCAAAATATGCCAAGCAACCATTTCAAGAAGAATGTTTGTTAGATGGAAGTCTTGAACCTACTAATGAAGGTTATGCTTTGGCAAAAATATGTGGTTTAAAATTATGTCAATATTTGAGAAAAGAGAATAATTTTGATGCCATATCAGTAATGCCGCCAAACTTATATGGACCGAATGATAATTTCAGCAAAAATAATGGGCATGTGATTCCTGGCTTGATAAGGAAATTTCATGAAGCTAAAATTTTTAATGAAGCCAAAGTTAAGTGTTGGGGTAGTGGTAAACCTAGGAGGGAATTTATGTATGTCGAAGACCTTGTAAAATGCTGTATTTATCTTCTAGAGAACTGGAATCCAAAAGAATTTAGTTCTTCACAAAGAGATTTAAGTTTTATTAATGTTGGGGTAGGGGAAGATATTACTATTTATGATTTAGCTCATCTAATAAAAAAAATAGTAGGATATCAAGGTATAGTTGAATGGGATAATTCAATGCCTGATGGAATTAGTCAAAAACTTTTAGATATTGGAAGATTAAGAGGATTAGGATGGAAACATTCAACACAACTTGTTTATGGATTAAAAAAAACTTATCAAGAATTTCTTAAAAATTATGATCCAAATTCTATGAGAGACTTATGAAAATTAATGAAGAAAAAACTCTAATCGATCTTATTAATAAATATGTAGAAAAAAACAATAGGAAAAATGATTTTGCAGGAAAGTATTGGTATCCTCTCAATTATGCTACTTATGATTCTGAAGAAATAATATCTGCTATTGAAAGTTTAGTTTCTTTTCAAACAAGTATGGGGGAAAAGACAAAAAATTTTGAAAATTTATTTTCTAATTTTATTGGTGCAAGAGGATCTATATTTTGTAATAGTGGTTCATCAGCTGACTTATTAGCAATTTCCTCAGTTTTAAAGTCCCCCACAACAAATTTACAAAAAGGAGATAAAGTACTTGTCCCAGCAATCACTTGGCCAACTCAAGTTTGGTCAATATTACAATGCGGACTAATTCCAGTACTTTATGATTGCAATGAACATACGTTCAACCCAGATATTACAAGAGTCCCTCATGAAATTTTAAAAGAATGTAAAGCTATATTTACTACCCATATTTTGGGAACTTGTTCAAACTTAAGTCATTTAAAAGAAATATGCGAAAAATATAATCTTATTCTTTTAGAAGATTCATGTGAATCATTAGGGACAAAATATCAAGGCGAATACTTAGGAAATTTTGGATGTATAGCTACTTTTTCAACTTTTTTCTCTCACCATATGACAACTCTTGAAGGAGGCATAGTTGTTAGTAATGATGAAGATTTAATAGTACAATCAAAAATTACAAGAGCTCATGGATGGTCAAGAGGGATAACAGAGAATGAATTAAATTTATTTATTAAAAATAGAAATATTAATATCAATGAGTTTTCAAAAATTGATAATAGATATCTATTTTTAGACGAGGGATATAATTTAAGACCTACAGAAATTAATGCTTCTTTTGGTATTAAGCAACTCGAGAAATTAATTAGTTTTAATAAAAAAAGAAAAGAGTACGCAAGTTACTTTTACGATTCGATTTCTAATCTGAAATGCATTAAAGGACCAGATTTGGTTGAAGGTTGTGAACCTTGTTTTATGGCTTTGCCTTTGACATTGCATAATTGTAATCATGAATTCAAATTCGCTATCAATCACCTTGAGCAAGAAGGTATAGAGTCGCGTCCTCTTATCGCTGGAAACTTACTTAAACATCCTGCTGGTAAGAGATACAAATTATTGTCTGCAGATACAAATCTTAAAGGAGCCGATTACCATCATATAAATTCATTTTATGTAGGTTTAACACCTATCCACACTTTTGAAGATATTGAGAAACTTGTATTGGCTATTAAAAATTTAGATCAATTACTTGAAAATAATTAGCAAGAAATTTTCTTAATAATAATTGTTATAACAGAAGTATTTAATTTTAAAAATATAAAGATGATTAAAATTAATAATTATGATCATTATTAATTTTTTATAAATGAAGAATTTATAGATACAAAAAAATATCCATAAATATTACAGTTATCGAAGTATTCAAAAACTAATTTCAATAATTAAAATGAATACGAAACTTAATTAAAAAATTTTCAAAGCAAGATTAATAAATTTTATATTTAAAAAAAGATTTTTGGTATTTGTAAAAAACTTATTTAAAACCAGACAATTTATCTAAAATTTTAAACAGGTCTAAAAAAATTTTTATTTAACTAGCAATAGAATATCTAAATTCAAAGATGTATTATATCCAAATGGTTATTTTTTTCTTTTATTTATAATAACCTTTTTTTCGAACAAATTTTCAATAGATTTATTATGGCTTATACATAAGATAGTTTTATTCTTATAACTATTGACTAATTTACTCAATATCATATTTTCAGATTCTTTATCAAGAGCAGAAGTTGCCTCGTCCAATAAAATCAAATCTTTTTTCATATATATTGCTCTAGCTAATGCTACTCTTTGTTTTTGACCTCCACTTAAAATTTTACCCCCATCGCCAACATTGTATTTATTTATGTAATCAAAATTGCATATGCTTATTAAACCACAAATATCATAAATAAATCTTATTTCTTCCATGTCAATTTTATCTTGAAAAAACAAGATATTATCTAGGATAGTTCCATTTCTAAGATAACTTTCTTGCGGAATGTAACTCGCTAAACTAGTTGGAACAATATTAAGAATTTCTATTTTTTTATTTACTGACTCTAATTTGCAATCCAATAAGATGTCTTTACACTTTTCTAATCCTAAAATAGATTCAAACAACATGGTTTTGCCTGAGCCTGATTCACCTGAAATCAATATCTTATCGCCTTTATTAATTCTAAGAATGGGATTTTTAAGAGATTTACTGCAAATCTGATTCCATCGCAAATCAAGTGATATGAATTTATATTCAAAAAATGTTTCTTGATAAAAGTTTTGGTTTTTATGAGCTTGCTTAAAAATAATTGCCACATCTTGAGAATTATTTCTTATTAAAGTTATTGCCGAAAAAATTTGTTGCAAGTAAGTGATTATTTTTTGTCCGCTTATTGCTAATAGGCCAATAGCCGATATATTAGAAGACCCTTCCTCAAGAAGATATATACCACTAAACAAAATCACTGTAACTGCAATAGTTTCAACCCAAGTTTTTGGAATCTCTGAAATCGTATCCCCAAAAGCCAATGCATCATTAAGTTTTTTTGTATTGATATTAAACCTTTTTATTGCTTTTTTTGAAAGTCCTGCAGTTAATATTTCTTTTTTATAATCTAAAATTTCCTTAACTATATTTACTCTATTAAATTTTCCTCTAGAAATAATTTGTGAATTTTGTTTGATTCTTTTTTTAACTATTAAATTTATTGCAAAGTAAGTAATTGCTAAAGAAGATGAAACACTAAGAATTAGTAAAGGATGAGATAAAGAATTTACTAAAATTATTAGAAAAATACTAATAGAAGAACTTAAGATATACATACTCTTTAAAGCAGAATCTTTTGTCTTTTCAATTCTTCCTGTTAAAGACGCATTCAATTCTGATTTCCAATCTGAAGAAAATCTTTGGTTAACTCTATTTAAATCAGCAGACAAAATTAAATACTCAATTCTTGAAGATAAATTTGATCCAAAATTATTCAATAAGTAGATTGATAAAGTTTTCAAACATGAAAATGAAAGCAATAAAATCACCATTAATTGAAAATTAAAAATTAAACTTTTCTCAGAAAAGATATTAAATATCGGAATTAAATTTGTCGCATCTCCCGAGCTGTTCAAACTACTTATTACAGGAGCAATTGAAGCTATACTTATTGTCTCTACTAAAGAAGTTAACAATAACAAGAAAAATATTAGTAAATTATATAGCTTTAATTTTTTGTCTAATAAAGAATAAACGGAACAAATTACATCTAATGTATTCATATTAGTTTTAGTCTAATCTCAATAACAATGATATTTTAAACGAAAACATCTGAATTTTAATTCTCTATTAATTTTAAAAAAATACCACAATCTAAAAAGATATTTTATAGTAATCTTTATACCAATTCACAAATTCTTTTATGCCAAATTTTATCAATGTTTTTGGCTTGAAATTGATCCATTTTTCTAATTCTCTACTACTAGAAAAGGTTTCAGATACGTCACCTGACTGCATAGGCAAATAATTAATTTTAGCCTTCTTACCTAATTCATCCTCTAATATTTCAATATAATCCATCAATTTTATGGGGTTTGAATTGCCAATATTAAATATTTTGAATGGTGCCCAACTATTTTGCGGATTTTGATTTTGAAAATCATAATTTTCTGTTTGTGAGGGAATTTTATTTAATAAACGAATCATACTCTCTATGACATCATCAATATAAGTGAAGTCACGTAACATCTTTCCATTATTAAAGAGATTTATTTTTTGATTTTCGATTATAGATTTTGTAAATATAAAAAGTGACATATCTGGTCTTCCCCAAGGACCATAAACAGTAAATAGTCTTAAACCAGTTGTTGGCAGATTATATAAATGACTATAACAATGAGCCACTAATTCATTAGATCTTTTTGTAGCCGCATAAAAGCTAACAGGATGATCAACATTATCCATTTCTGAAAAGGGTTTCTTAAAGTTTCCACCGTAAACTGAGCTGCTGCTAGCATATATAAAGTGTTTTACTTTTTTTCTACTAGAAATTTCTATTAAGTTACTAAATCCGATAAGGTTAGATTTTATATAAGAATCCGGATTCTCAACAGAGTATCTAACACCTGCTTGAGCAGCCAAATTAAATACATATAATGGTTTATATTTTTCAAACAAAATATCTAATTTTTTTTTATCACATAGATCAATTTCTTCAAAGGAATAATTTCTATTAAATAAACTTACTTCTTCCTTAATTTTCTTTAAACGAGCAATTTTTAAATTTACATCATAATAATCATTTAAATTATCAATTCCTAATACATCAAAACCCTCTTTAAGAAGTCTTAAAGTTAAATGAAATCCTATAAACCCTGCAGAACCAGTTACCAAAATAGTCATTTATATTTACTAATAAAATGAAATTTATTTTGCAGAAAATAAAATATATAAAAATGATTCTTATTGTTTTTGAATCTGTATCTTTTATTAATAGATTCCAATTGATTGATTAGATTTTTAATAACTTATTATGTTTTAAGAAATAAATCAAGAAAATCTTTTATAGTATAAGAACTATGTAATTTCGCATTTTTTTTATTCAAATCCCTGATAAGTCCATACGATAGGAGATTAGCAAGATATTTTTCAGAATCTTTTCTTATTTTTTCACTACTTCCTATAAAAGAATTCACCAAATCTTTATCATCCCATTTTATATCTTCTAATCTAATTGTTCCTGGCATTTCCCCATACCATGGATAACCACAGACCACAGTCTTGAGACCTTGAAGAGATCTTTCTATTGCTATAGAACCAGTACATGTAATTATTATTGAATTACTAATTCCAGAATCTTCCAATATTAACTTGGCATTATATTTATTTAAATTATTGTAAAAGTTTTTATTTTTCCACAAACCAACTCTTGTGGGGCCAATGACTCTTTCGATGCAGAGGAAACTACATTTATGTTCCTTATAAAAAATATTTCCTTTGTAACCTGACTGGTTTAGGAATTTTAAAATATCTATCTGATCTCTAAAATCTCCTCCTTCAGACAAAGTTGTTGACTCAGGTTGGTAATTTCCATAAATTACAATGTTATTAAATTCAGATACAAATTGACATTTATTGATTTTATTTTTACTACTTAAATATTTTAAATATTTTTTTTGATTTATTAAGGATTTCAAATCTCCAAATAGTCCTATTTCTCTCTGAACAATATTATTTACTTTAGTATCAAAAAACTTCTTTTTTATATGCCAATAAAAAATATAAAGAGAAGCAATTAAAATATTTTTTTTATAAAAGGAAATCTTTCTAGTCCAATCATCTCTTTTATTAATTTTAAGATTTTCTTGCCATTCAGAAATAACTTTTTTAATTTCAGTACTTGAATTCTTTATTTTATCAAAATATAAATATTCAAATTTAAATTCATTTCGATATATAGGTAAATACGTTGATGTTATTACATCTTCGCAGTAAAAGAAAATAGATTTAATACCTATTATTCTTGAAGCAATCTCAATCAATGCAGTATCAACATGATGCGGTGCTGCAGTAAACTGAAGTACTTTGGAAATCTTTTTCTCTTTAAGCCAAATTATTATTTTTAAAACCAAACTATGCAATTCTCTAAATTTGTTTATGTTATCAACTTCATTTCTTAACCATCTTTGCCAAGTCCCAATATGCCTATAAATATAATCATATGCATTTTTTGATATCACTATGTACTCAGAATTATTAAAAAATTTTTTATCTTTAACATCAAAAAAGTTTTCTGGTGAAATGGTTCCGTCGAATCTATAAATATTAATGCCTTTTTTTTTATAGTCTATAGAAGGATAAACAAATAAATAATTTTTATTCATTAGATTTAATCTCTATAATTCATTAATATTACATTGCAGCAAAGATATAATCAATTTAAAAAGGCTTTAATAAAAACTTAATTTACTTATCAATCATCTTATTAGATCAATTTATAAAGTTGAATATATATATCAATATTTAGATTCGATAATTAGTGAATTTGCAGAAAAATTTAGACTCAATTATATAGAAATTATCGGCAAAAAATTATTTGTTGCATTTATATATTAAAATGCCTCTAAATAAAAAAGGATAAATCTATCTATAAATAAATTATTTAAATAATTTATTTATTTCTATTAAAATAAAAAAAATTATTTTTCATTTTCTCTTAATCCTATAATAAAAATAAATTAAACTAATCGATATTTATGAATCGCCCTAAATTAAAATTTTCCCCTCCCTCTTATACAAAAAAAGAAGAAAAAGCTGTCTTAGAATGCATAAACAATTCTTGGACTGGCTCTGGTCCGAAGGTAAAAGAATTTGAAAAAAAGTTTTGTGAATATAAAAATAGTGATTATTCTGCAGGATTTTTCAGTTGTACATCAGCTTTATTTCTATCTCTTAAAGTTCTTGGAATAAAAGAAGGTGATGAAGTCATTACAACTTCAATGACATTCTGCAGTACTGTAAATAGCATCATTAATTGTGGAGCAGTTCCTGTGCTTTGCGATATTGACAAATTAACAAAAAATATTTTAACCGAAGAAATCACAAAAAAAATATCCCCAAAGACGAAAGCCATAATCCCAGTTCATTTTGCAGGATATCCTTGTAAAATGGATGAAATAATGGAAATTGCTAGAGATAATAATTTATTTGTAATTGAAGATTGCGCTCATGCAATAGAATCTAAATTTAATAATCAACATTGTGGTACTTTTGGAGATATTGGTTGTTTTTCATTTTATGCAACCAAAAATATTGCTATTGGAGAGGGAGGCATGGCCATTTCAAAAAATAAAAATTTAATTTCAAAAATGTCTACATTAGCACTTCATGGTTTATCTAAAGATGCTTGGAAAAGATTCGATACTTCAAGCAAAAAATCTTATGACGTAATTGATATTGGTTACAAAATGAATATGACTGATATTCAAGCATCAATAGGTTTGGCACAACTTTCTAGGATTGAAGAAATGAGAAACAAAAGAATTGAGATTTGGAATTACTATAACGAAAATTTAAAAAATACATCTCTAACTTTGCCAAGTTTACCAAATGCCAAAACAGATTTTCATGCTTTACATTTATACACTATTTGCTTACCTGAAGATATAAATAGAGATGAATTCGTATGGAAAGCTAGTAATGATTTTGGAATAACATTTGGCGTTCACTATAACGCCATTCCAACATTCTCCGCATATAAGAATTATTTTCCAACCAATTCTATTGAAACTCTTTATCCAAATGCCCTAGATTATGGGAAAAGAACTATTTCTCTAAGTCTTTCTGCCTCAGTAGAACTTGAAGAGTGCCAAAGAATTGTAGAATGTATAAAGTCTTTTTTATGATTGAAAATATTTTTATATGAAATTACTTACCCCTATATCACATCTTTTTAATAATAAAAAAGATGCACAAAATATAAGTAAAGTATCTGATTTCTTGGAAGCAAGAGAGAGAACTTGCAATTTGAAATTTAAAAATACTACTCATTACCATATTGATTTTGACTTGAATATAGGTTTAAGTGACAAAGAACTTCAGTTTTTAAAAGATCATGTTTATCCAAGAGAAGAAATTCAAATATTAACTTTTCAAGCTTCAAGAGATAGTGAAAAAGTAAAGATAAAAAATGGTATGTTTTTCCCTGATTCAAATATTCTAGATATATCTGAACAGATAAAAAACACTAAAGAATCAATATCAAAGATTAGAAATATTGTTGGAAAAGATAGATTTATTGGTATTGAAAATAATAATTATTATCCAACTGGCGCATATGATATTTGTACATCAACAGAATATTTAAACGCAGTTATCAATACTAATAATTGCCATCTACTATTTGATATTGCTCATGCTTTGGTAACTTGCACAAATAGGAAAATATCTTTTTCAGATTACTCAGAAACTCTTTTAAAATCTCAAAAATGTCTTCAAATGCATCTTTGCCAACCATCATATTTTTTCAATAATGGAATTTTCAATGCAATAGATGCTCATGAAGTTCCTTCTTTTGAAATAACAGAATTAGCAATTTTAATGGGGCTTAATTGGAATATTGAATTTTTGACAGTCGAGTATTATAAAGATGCTGAAAAACTAATCTCATATTTAAAATTTATTAAAGAACAAATTAAAAATTATGAAAGAAAATAGATATCTCTTCTTAACTGGCTGTAATGGTCAAATTGGAACATCAATTGCTAAATGTTTCAAAGATAACTCTTGGACTGTTTATGGCTTGGACATAGACATCTTGAAGAATCCTTATGTAGATGATTATGTAAAAGGTAATGTAAAAGAAAGAAAAGATTTTGAAAATTTATTTTATTTATGTGAAGACAAGATAACAAATGATTCTAAATTGTGTTTAATTAATAATGCTGGAATAGCTGTTTTTACTCCAAGTGAGGATAGGACTTATGAAGAATTTTTAAAAGTTTCAGAAGTAAATCTACTTGGACCAATTTTTGGGATGACTGAATTTTATAAATTTCATATGAAACTAAATAAAAAATTCGAATTACATTCTCAGATCATTAATATAGCTTCTATTTATGGTTTAATATCTCCTAATAAAAGTATATATACTGACACTAATAGATCTAGTTCAGAAATATATGGAGCTACTAAAGCTGGAGTTATTCAAATGACAAAATATTTTGCGACTAGATATGCAGAGTCAAACATAAAAGTAAATTGTATTGCTCCTGGCGGTGTGCTTAATAGTAAATTGCAGGGTCCTGACTTTATAAAAAACTATAGTAAACTTGTACCCATGAAAAGATTATGCAATGATAAAGAAGTTTCTTCTTTGATATATTCATTGGTTTCTGCAGATTCAATGTATCTAACAGGTCAAACAATTTCAATTGATGGAGGAATGTCTTCATGGTAAATAAAAAAAATAAAACAACTTTCATAGCTGAAATAGGTTTAAACCATAATGGTTCATTAGATTTAGCAAAGAAACATATTGAGAAGGCTAAAGAAAGCGGTGCTGACATAGCTAAATTTCAGACTTATTTCACAAATACAAGAGCAAAATTAAATTCCCCCATTAGGGAAATCCTTGCTCAATGTGAATTAGATAGAGATGATTTTTATGAATTAAAAAAATTTTGTGAACAACTTGACATACAGTTTGCTTCAACTCCCTTTTGTGAGAAGAGTGCAGATTTATTAAATGAGCTAGGTTGTGAAACTATTAAGGTTGCTTCTTTTCATTTATCAAGTTCTAAGCTTATAAAAAAATTATTAAATTTTTCAGTATGTAAAAAAATTATCATTTCAACTGGTGTTAGCTCATCTACACAGATTTTTCATATAAATAATTTATACGAATCTATTGAGAATAATAAACCCGAAATAGCTTTTCTTCATTGTGTATCAGAGTATCCCATATCATCTTTTTCAAATTGTAATTTAACTAATATTCCATTTATAAAATCTTTTACTTCGAAAGAGGTTGGTTATTCAGATCATTCTATTGGTATTGAAGTCCCTAAAGTTGCAGTTGCATTAGGTGCTTCTATTATTGAAAAACATTTTACAATCGATAATTCTTTGGAAGGTGCTGATCATGCCATGAGTGCAAATCCAGAGGTTTTTAAAAATATGGTTGAGCAATGCAATAATGTTATAGAGATGTTTGGAAATAAGAGATCAAATGAACCTTTTATTTGTGAGAGTAACTCTGTTCAGTTCTGTGTATCTGATAATTAATTAAGTTATACTCTCTTTAGAATAGATCAAATTAAAAAGTTAAAATTATTTAATTTGTATTTAATGGGATTTAAGGGTCTCAAATCATTAAATTATTTAACAGAAAATAAAAAAGATTAATAAATTAAATGCTTATTTACTTCAAGAGACCTAATTTTAGAAAATGAAGAAGTAATTATAGATAAAGTATGCGAATATAAAAATCTTAATATACACAATAGAGACTTAGGTAAAATTTTATTTATAAAGGATTCTAAGACGATTATTTTTTGCAAGGATGGATTGATTGAAATTAAATCTGCCAGATACAAAAAAACAATAAAACAATTTTTCCACTAAAAAAGATTAGAGTAAAATTTAAACAAAATTTTATTCATATTTTTTATCCTCATTGAGAGAATTTATCCAACCATGATTTTTTTTAATTGAAGAATTAATCATATTTAAATTAAACTTATAAAACAATTCAATAATTTTGATCATTGAAAGTTTTTCAATTCCATCAATAGTCTCTATTAGTTTAGATATTGCCTCAAAATCTTCGGGAGTATCAAGTGTAAGCCTTGTATATGGAAAATTAAGTTCAGGATCTACATATTGAATTTTGAAATTGTTCTCTTTTTTGAAATAGAAAGTAACATGCTCTCTATGCGAGGGTAAAACTGCCTCATTAAAAGCCCTTTTAAGAGCCTCAAAGGAAAAAACTTCAACATCAAATCCATCTACTATTGTTGAGCCCTCAAAAGTATTAGTTGTATAGTCATTCTGATTATCTTGATGAATTTTGAGTACACGTTTTATTTCATTTGGATCAATAAATGGACAGTCAGATGTAAGTCTTATAATAGTCTTTGATTTTAAAAAAGTTGCACAGTCAAAATACCTTTTTAAAACATCTTTATGACTTCCTCTGTAACATTTAAATTTTTCTGAATTTGCAGCATAAGAGATTGCATTATCGCACTCTTTAACAGATGTTATAAAAGCGATATCAAATTCATCCTGAATTGATCTTAATCTTTCGCATATTAAAGATAATGCACTGTATTTAGTATTCCCCAGTTTGAATAGAATTTTGCCTGGCAGTCTGCTTGAAGATAGACGAGCTTGAATTAATATTGAATTATCCAAATTACCTTTTTTTTAAGATTTTATTTACTGATATACAAAAATAATACTACTAATAAATTTTTTTCTGCTAGTATTTTACGAAATTTAGTTATTATATATGTCCATAAATTACCTAAAAGGAGAGGGACAGGAATTATGGGAGAGAGCTAAAAAAATCATTCCTGGAGGTAACATGTTACTTTCAAAAAGATCTGAGATGTTTCTTCCTGGACTATGGCCTTCATATTTTTCTAAAGCAAAAGGTTGCAATGTATGGGATTTAAATAACAGAAAATTAATAGACTTATCAATAATGGGAATTGGTACAAATATTCTTGGCTATGGGAATGAGGAAGTTGATCAATCAGTTAGAGAAGTCATAGAGAAAGGTAATATGTCCACACTTAATTGCCCTGAAGAAGTTTATCTTGCAGAAAAGCTCATAGATATTCACAGATGGGCAGATAAAGTTAGATTTTCCCGTGCTGGTGGGGAAGCAAATTCTATAGCAGTAAGAATTGCAAGAGCAGCCACTGGAAAAGAAAAAATTGCTATATGTGGTTATCATGGCTGGCATGATTGGTATTTGTCTACAAATTTAAAAGGTAATTCTGAATTAGAGGAACATTTACTTCCTGGTCTAGATCCTAATGGCGTGCCTAAGGGCTTATTGGGCACAGTTTTACCTTTTTCTTTTAATAACACTAAACAAATTAAAGAAATAGTATCTAAAAATGAATTAGCTGCTATAAAAATGGAAGTTCAAAGAAACGAACCTCCTACCAGGGAATTTTTAGAAGTTATAAGAAATTTATGTAATGAGAAAAATATCGTTTTAATATTTGATGAATGTACCTCAGGCTTTAGGGAAACTTTTGGAGGTATTCATAAAAAATTTGGAATTAATCCAGACATTGCGATGTTTGGTAAAGCCTTGGGTAATGGTTACGCGATAACGGCAGTTATTGGCAAAGAGAATATTATGGATGCTGTTCAAAAGACTTTTATTAGTAGTACATTTTGGACAGAAAGAATTGGTCCGTCAGCTGCATTAAAAACACTTGAAATAATGGAAAGGACAAAAAGTTGGGAAAAAATTACTAAAACAGGAATAAAAATTAAAAATAATTGGGAGAAATTATCTAAAGAACATAATTTAAAAATTATTCATAAAGGATTGCCAGCTCTAGCGGGCTTCGATTTTGATAATGAAGATAATTTAAAATATAAAACCTTTATTTCCCAAGAAATGCTTAAAGAAGGATTTTTAGCAGCCAATAGCATATATGTTAGTACGGTTCACAATCAGGATATATTAGATAGTTATTTTAATAATCTTAGTAATATTTTTAGTAAGATCAATTTATGTCAAACTGGGAGCCTAGATATAGATGAATTATTAATTGGAGACGTTTGTCACTCTGGATTTAAGAGACTAAATTAACCTTCAAAAATATAAATTTTCTTTTTAAAAATTTTGAATCATTGAAAAATATTCAAATTCTTCATTTTCAATGAAAAGTTTATTAACAGGGATGTTAAAGTAAATAATTAATTTTTATTATGAGAAAAGGAATAATACTTGCTGGAGGCAGAGGCACTAGATTAGCGCCTTTAACTAATGTAATAAGTAAACAATTGATGCCCGTTTTCGATAAGCCAATGATTTATTATCCATTGGGCACATTAATGCTTAGTGGGATTAAAGAATATCTTATAATTACAACTCCACTCGACCATGAATTATATAGAGCACTACTTGGAGATGGTCAACAATGGGGCATTCAATTAAGTTATAAAATTCAGTCTTCCCCAGAGGGTATAGCTCAAGCTTTTATTATTGGAGAAGAATTCATTGGAAATTCTGAAGTAGCATTCATACTTGGAGATAATTTATTCCATGGAAATCAATTAATTCCAAAACTTCAAGATGCAGACAAAATTAAAAAAGGGGCGACATTATTTGCCTATAAAGTAAATGATCCTACAAGATATGGAGTAGTTGAATTGGATGAATCAGGTAAAGTTTTAAGTATTGAGGAAAAACCAGAAAAACCAAAGAGTAGAAATGCAGTAACAGGACTTTATTTTTATGATAATAAAGTAGTTAATTACGCCAAGAGCTTGAACTTTTCAAAAAGAAATGAGCTTGAAATTACAGACATCAACAAAATTTATTTGAAAGAAGGTAATTTAAACGTTCAATTAATAGGTAGAGGAAATGCTTGGCTAGATACCGGTACTATTGAATCTCTTCATGAAGCTAGCTCATATATAAGAACTCTCGAGAATAGGCAAGGTTTAAAAATATCATGTCCAGAAGAAATAGCTTGGAGAAATAAGTGGATTAATGATGAACAGCTTGAAGAATTAGCAAGACCAATTGCCAAGAGCGGGTATGGAATGTATTTAATGAATTTATTAAATGAAACAGAATCTGAAAAAATACTTTATGGTAGTAAACTGCTTTAGTAAAACATCTAATTTATTTTTTTATCTTAAAAATATTAATGAGAAATAACTTTTCCAGAAATTTCAAAAGGATACTTATTACAGGAGGATCAGGATTCATCGGAAGTAATCTTTTACAAAGATTATTTAAAGAAAAAGATTTAAATATCTTTAATTTAGATAAACTTTCATACTCTAGTGATCAATCATTTAATAATTTTAAAACAAAGGATAATGAAATTAAATACAAGTTTTTAAAAGTTGATTTATCTAATAAAACAGATACAAGAGAGGCATTAGAATTTTCTAAACCAGATTTAATTATTAATCTTGCAGCAGAAAGTCATGTAGATAGATCCATTGATAGTCCAGATATATTCCTGGAAAGCAATACTGTAGGCACTTTTAATCTTTTAGAAACTGCGAGACAATACTGGAATAATCTTAGTTTAGATAAAAAAGATTTATTCAGATTTATTCATGTGAGTACTGATGAAGTATTTGGTTCACTTTCACTTACTGGAAAGTTTAATGAGAACTCCCAATATCAACCAAGTAGTCCTTATTCAGCATCTAAAGCGGCTAGTGATCATTTTGTTACATCATGGTATAAAACTTTTAATTTCCCATCTATAGTCTCAAATTGCAGTAACAACTATGGACCAAGGCAATTTCCTGAAAAGTTAATTCCTTTAACAATCCAAAAAATAATTAACAATTCTCAAATCCCTATTTATGGAAACGGATCAAATATTCGAGACTGGTTATTTGTTGAAGATCATATTGAAGCTTTATTATTGATCGCAATAAAGGGTGAACTTGGATCAAGATATTGTATTGGAGGTGGAGTAGAAGTTACTAATTTAGAGCTTATAAAATCAATATGCAAAAGAATTGATGAAAAATTTGAAAGTTTTTCGAATTCAGAAAGATTAATTAATTTTGTTAAGGACAGGCCAGGTCATGATTTCAGATATTCAATAGACAATTCATTGATAAGAAAGGAACTAAATTGGGAACCAAAAATAGAATTAAATGATGGTTTAGATAAAACGATAGATTGGTACTTCCATAACATTAGTTGGTGCGAAGAAATTTTAAGTCAATCAAAGTACAATTTAGAAAGGTTAGGATTAAAATCTAATATTTATGATTAATAACATTAAATAATTTTAAAAACGAAAATTAATGTACAAAAAACTCATAAAGAAAATTTTTAATTGTAAGAAGTGAATTTATGGATAAATTTCTTCATCAAAAGAAATCATTTTTTATTAAGAAACTTTTTTTCTTAATTATTCTCTTAATACCTTTAACTTGTTGGAGTATAAAAGAAATTCAACTTTTTGGAAGCGACTTTGGTATATATTATGCTGGCTCTTTTTATATTTCAGAAGATTATCAATTATATAAAGATTTTTTCGATCATAAAGGGCCTTTTTACTATTTATTTATTAAAAGTATAGGATATTTTATTGGATGGGGTTTAAACCAATCTTTTTTAGTATTAATAATTTCACTTCTAGTTTTTTATTTACCAGTAATTTTCTTAATTTTTAAATACTGTAAATCCAATATATCTATCTTTACAATGTTATTACTAAGTATAGCAATACTTAATTTTCAAAACTCCAACAGCTCAATTGCTTTTTTTCAAGAAGGATTATTAATAACATCTTTCATACCAATATTAGAAAAAAAATATAAGATAATTAACGTCTTTCTAGTAATTTTCTTTTTTTGGCTTGCATTTTTTACCCGAATAGATTCCATTATCTTTACTCCACTCATTTTTATTTATTTTCTAAATAGTCTTAGGAAAAAAACTTTATCAAAAAAATTAATAATTACATTATCAATGACTACAATACCAATAATAATTTTTTTATATTTATCAAACTTTTTTGATTTCTCAATTCAAGAATTTATAAAATATAATTTTGAATTCAACAATTGGTACAAATCAAATTATTATCCGTCTTCATCTAATCTTTTCTTAAAATTAGTTAGTTATTTAGATAGACCTAGAGCATTTTTATTATCTACTCAAGCCTTAATTACACCATTATTTATATTAATTATTATAAAAAGAGAGAATCTCTCAAAAATTTTAAGAAATTATGATTTACAAAGTTTTAATTATTTTTTTAAAAAGTTAATTAACTCATGCCAGAAACAAGACCCTTCCTTTCTAATCGCTTTAATATCTTTAATTGGATTTGTTTTAGCTCAAAGTGACAAAGATTATCATGCACTTATTTTTATGTGTCCTCTAAGTTTGTTAGTAATTATGAATTTTGAAAAATTATTTCCCAAAATTAATCGTCTATCTTACACTTTGATAATTTACCTTTTAATAACATATTTATTCTTAACAACAAATAGTTTATTTGAATTATATAAATCTCAAAAAACAACACTGCCTTATTCAGAAACAATTGATTTTATAAAAAACAATAATATTCAACCTGAAATTATTGGTGGAAGAGGATGGGTTTATTTTTTATCGGGAAAGAAACCTATAAGATCAATTAATGATTGGTGGTTATATACCCTTGAAGAACCATATAAGACTAAGAAACTTATGCTTCAGCATGAAAAGCTATTTAATAGAGATTCAGGTTATATATTTTGGATTGATAATAGTTTATTAAAGACTCAAAAAAACAATAGATTATTGAATGAGATAAAATCAACTTCAGAAAAACTAGAGGATCAAGGAAATTACACTATGTTTAAAGTACGGTAAATTTATATTGTTTTAGATTACTAATATTAATAATTAGGATATGGAATTTTATATCCTAGAGTATTGTATAAAAGTAAAAAAATTTAAATACTAGTAAAGAAACATTAAATAATAAAGTTATCAAATTTTGTACAATTAAACTATGAAGAAAGTTTTAATTAAATTAATTTCTTATTCATTAAGAATTTTATCTGAGAAAAAATCAATTATTTTTCAACATAATATCAACTTACCAACTGAATTCAAATCTTTATCTAAAGATCTACTAAAAAATTCAAGTCTATTTTACAAAACACTTTATTTTTTAAACTCACTTGCTATTACAATAATAAATCTATTTCCATCTTCTTTTTCTAATTCCCTTTTTAAAATTTTTTTAAATCCAAGAATTAACCCAATTTCTAAAGTATATTTATTTTTAATCTATCATCATGGTTATAAGTAAAAAGACATATCAAGCAATAATTATAGGTAGCGGAGCAGGCTGCGGTTCTCTCGTGAATACTCTTATAGAAAATAATTTTGATCCCTCAGAAATACTAATTCTTGAGAGAGGAATTAAAATGCCACGTAATTCATCAGCTGCTTCAAGATTTCTTTCAACATATGAAAATGGAGGTGTTGTTCCTTGTTTCGGCAAACCAAATATTCCTTTTGCTTTAGCTAATTGCGTTGGAGGAGGTCCAGAAATTAACGGGTCGTTAATTTGGAAAACACCTTATCATATACAAAAGAAATGGTTTCAAAATTATGATTTGCCCTTTACGGAAGAAAAGTTCAAATATTTTCTAGATTTTTATGACAAGCTTTTAGAAGTTAAAAACTCTCACATATCAGATGACCATGACTATGCTTCATATTTAATAAATAATGCATCTCAAAAATTAAATATTAAATGCGTTCCTGCGAGAAGATCCCTCAAATTTTCATGCTGCAGCAGTAATTTATGTGCATTTGGATCAACAGAAGATTTAAGAAATACGCCTTTAAATAAAATTTTAAAGGAGCATTTTAAAGAAGGTCTAAAAATTATTGATAATATTTCGAACTTAAATTTTGATTTCAATTCGAATGAAGGCCCATATACTTTGAATTTTAAATCACTTGACAAGAAATTTTCTTTAACAACAAAAAGAGTTTTCTTAGCTGCTGGATCTATCAATTCCCCCTTGTTGTTAACAAAAATAAAAAAGAACCCTTACAAAAAATTTAGAATTAAATTCCATATAAATTTAAAGTCTATTGGAATTCTTCAAAATCGAACGCCTGAAGTGCCTGGAACAATGTTTTCAGCTCAAGTTCAAGAATATGAAACAGATGATCAATATATCATGCCATTTAATTGGCACAAAGCACACGTAGCTACAATTTTAGATCGTCACAAAAAAGATATAGACTTTGATTACATATTTGCTCATGGCTTAGGTATTACTAGTCAAGTATCTACTATTAAAACTGAGTCTTTAATGCATGTTCTTAATAGTCCATCAAAGACATTTAAGTTAATAACTCATCAAATACTCAATGAAGCAAAAAATATCGCCGCAATAAAAGAAATTATGGAGAGAACATATAATATTTTTAAAGAACTTGAAATAAAAAATGTTTTAGGTCCAATAAAAAATAGCCCAATATTAAGTATTGAAAAATCTTTGGATCAAATCACCAATAATAAAAAAGATCTTGATATGCTTTCTGTCCACCATATGGCAAGTCTCCCCATAGGAGGTGATGATATTAAGAATGATGGCAGTATTAAGGGATTTCCTAATATATACGTGGCAGATGCCTCAATACTTCCAACTGCAGTGGGTGAAAGCCCTCAACTAACTATAATGGCCTTTGTTTCATCACTTTATTCTCGAATTAAACCTATTACTTAAATATTAATATCTAAATAATTTGAATATATTAATTATTTTTCTTTACTTTTAATCTATCAATTGAAAAAAGTATGAGACCAAATAGTGTTAAAGGAAGCCATAAGCTGGCGTGTATCATAAAAGAATAGTTTGAAGCCATATTGGTAGGCAAACCATAAGCTTCAAGACCTTTAATAGTAAAAAAATGAAATGTGCCAATATAACCAGGAGAACTTGGAATTAAAGTTGATAATGTTGCAAAAGACATAACAAACCAAGAACCAAACCAATTAAAAAAATATTTTGCATCACCATTTAATATCCTGAGAAAATACATACCTTCAAGACTCCAGGAAATTAAAGAGAGTAGAAAAACAGATAGGAGTTTTTTATTTTTTTTCAAACTAATTATTAAATTAAAAATATTCTTAAAAGCTAAAAGAATTCTGTCGAAAAGATTTCTAAATGATGGAATTCTGTATAAAAATTTATAAATAGGATATCTAAAAATATAAGTAAATATAATGATAAAGCTTATAATTAGAAACAAAAAAAATAAATTCTCAAATCTAGTATTTGTCTCAAATGAATAACCATTTTTTATTAAATTTAAATAACCAATACAAAAGAATATTGAAATAATTAAAAAATCAAAGAATCTCTCAATAAGTAATGATCCAACCACTTCAGAAGTTAATATTTTTAAGTTTTTATTCTTAAAATAAAAACTCCTGTATATATCTCCTGATCTCATTGGAATTATGTTATTTAAAAAAAGAGAAATAAAATATGGCTTAAAACAATCCCGAAATCTTAAGAATTCATTTTTACAAGATAAAATAATTTCCCATCTAAAAACTCTTAAAGAATGATCGATAAAAAGGACTATAATTGGAATTACAATTTTAATTAAACTTAAGGACTCTAGATAATTAAGGAATATATCAAATCTAACGTTTTTTAATGACTGAAAAAGAAATATTGTGGTTAACGAAAAAGGTAATATAACTTTATAAAATAAAGATTTCATAAATCAAATTTGTTATTAATAAAAATTTTCCCTCCTAAAATTTTAACTTATGATGAAGGGTTTTTTCGATAATTTGATATATCATCTTTGCGTGGAATAAATATCTTTTTTAAATCTTTAACGAATTAAATAATTATATCTCTAATCAAATATCAGTACCTCCAATTAATTGAGATAGATTCTTATTATTAAGGTATGAAATTATATATTCAAAAATATATTAAGTTTAAGGAGCCAAAAAATAAATTATTATATAACTAATTTGCTTAATTTTATAATCTTTTTATTTACTCTTTTTTTGTTTTAAACAATATATTTTTAAAACCATTATTTTTGTAAGATTTAATAAGACTTGTGAGTTATAAATTTTTAAAAGAATTTTGGCCTACCAATTAATAAAAAATAATAATACAAAAAAGTAATTTTGAAAAATTTTTCTTTGAATTTCTCAAAGATATATCAAGGTTGCTAATAATATTATTTATAGAAATAATAAAAACTTAAGTCTAGAAAAAATTATAGCAAAAATAAGATTTCTACATCTTTAGGTTCTAGATTAATACAACTTTAATGATAAGGACTCTTGAAAAAAATAATTTACTTTTATTTTCAATTTTTCTATTAAAATTTATTTACCCAAGATTTTAATTTAAATTTTGACATCAAAATATTAAATAATTTAATTTTATAAATTGAAGATAAGAGTTTAAATCATTCAATAAATTCAAATATTTTCGGTAAGATATATTACATTAATATATTTATAAATTAAAAAAATATTATATTTAATAAAAAATTTAAAGGTATGTTGAAGACAGAATATGTAATAAAAATTTTAAAAGAAATTATTGAATCTGAAGAAGAAAAAAGAGTCCTTAATAATTCAACTTCTCTTTTAGGACCCGAATCAAATCTAGACTCAATGACAATTGTCCAATTATTCCTAGCACTAGAAGAAAAGGCTTTAGAATTTAATTTTGAATTTGATTGGACTTCCGAAAAAGCAATGTCATCAATGAATAGTATATTTAAATCTCCTGATACTTTAACTGAAGAATTTAATCGTCAATTAAAAATTAGTCAAAAAGAATGATAATAGTAACTGGTGGTTCTTCTGGACTAGGTAAAGAGATTTCAGATTTTCTTAGAAAATCAGGTGAATCAGTTTTGACAATTTCCCGTAGAAAAATGGATATCTCAACTCACCTAGAATGTGATCTATCAAATTACTCTTCTGTAAAAGAAACTTATAAAATAATTCGATCAAAAGGAGAGAAAGTAAATGCCATTATTAATTGTGCAGGAATAGCTTCAATGAATTTAGCTTTGACAACACCCCCTGAAGTCACTGAGAAGGTAATAAAAACAAATTTAATTGGGACAATTTTTTGTAATCAAATCTTTGCACCCCTTTTAATAAAATCTGGAGGCGGAAGAATAATCAATTTCTCGACAATTGCTGTTCCTTTAGGATTAAAAGGAGAATCAATATATATTGCTAGTAAATCTGGCATAGAGGGTTTTTCTAGATCTTTTGCAAGAGAATTAGCTAGCTTCAAAATAACTGTTAATTGCATAGCTCCAGGACCAATTCGTACTCCTTTACTTAAGGGAATTACAGATACTCAGATATCTAAAATTGTAAATCAACAAATTATACAAAAAGAAATGAAACCTTATAATCTAATTAAAGTTATTAAAACTCTTTTAAGTCCAGATTCTTCTGAAATCACAGGACAAGTTATAAATTTAGGAGGCGTTTAATGATAATTAATAAACTTAGTGAGATTTGGGCCGACTCAAATAAACCATTTTTCATAAGTGAAGAAAAAGAAATTTTTTTTTCTGAAATTCACTCAATTAATGTAGAAGGCATTGAAAAAATAAATGCTGGAGACGTCGTAGCTCTTATTGGAGACTTTAATCCAAAAAGCATTTTGACTTTTTTAAAACTTATAGAATTAAAAGCGATTATTGTACCAATTACAAAAGATACCATAACCCAGCATAATTATTTTTTAAAAGAATCTAAAGCTCAATATCTTTTTGAAGAGAATAAACTTACAAAGATAATAAAGAAAGATAAAGTTGAACATAATCTACTAAAAAAAATAAGAGATAAAAATCATCCTGGAATAATACTTTTTACTACAGGTACAACCGGGAGTCCAAAGGCAATTCTGCATGATTTCATACCTTTTATTTCTAGATACGATACTCCTAGACCACCATTAAAAGCATTATCCTTTTTATTATTTGATCATATAGGAGGGCTTAATACCCTACTCCATATGCTTTTTAATAAAGGAACAATAGTTGCAATAAAAGAAAGAACGGTAAACAAAGTTTTAAAATTAGCCGAAAAATACTCCATTGAACTTTTACCTACAACCCCAACATTTCTAAGATTATTATGTTTATATCCAGATTTAAGAATAAAATTCCCAAAATCCATCAAAATAATTTCATACGGAACAGAAAGACTTGATGAGATTACTTTAAAAGTTTTATGTAAAGAACTGCCAGATGTCGATTTTAGACAAACTTATGGAATGTCAGAACTTGGAATCCTCAGAATAAAATCCCTTGCCCGTGACTCACTATTCATGAAAGTAGGAGGAGAAGGGGTAGAAACAAAAATTATCAATAATATCTTATACATTAAAGCAAAAAATAAGATGATAGGTTACCTTAACTCTGATTCTCCATTTAATAAAGATGGTTGGTATTGTACAAAAGATATAGTTGAGAAAAGAGATGATAATTTTTTAAAAATTGTTGGAAGGGATAGTGATGTTATAAATGTTGGAGGTTTAAAATTTATGCCTTCCGAAATTGAATTAATTTGTCTGCAGTTCTCAAATATTAAACATGTAAAAGCATATGGCAAAGCTAATCCAATTACAGGGCAACATGTTGAGTTAATAGTCGAACCATTGAATGATGGATTTTCAAAATTAGAACTGCTGAACTTTTTGAAATTAAAATTACCTAAATATATGATCCCGTTAAAAATATTAATTAAAGAGGTATCACTATCTCATAGATTTAAAAAGATTTAAAAAGCTTCTAAAAGATAATAAAAAATGAATAAACAAATTTACTGCAAGAAAATTTTTAACAAAAAAGATTTAGAAATCACTATCAATTTTTTAAAAGAGGGATTTAAATGGTCAAATAATCAAGCATCAGATATCAATAAAAAGATTAAATATTGGAATTCAAATGAAGCACAATACGGTTTTATTTTTAAAGATAAATCATCTAATAAACCAATCGGTGCAATGCTTACACATTATCAAGGATTAGTTAAACATAAAAACAAAAGAATAAAAGTAATCAATTTATCTTGGTGGTATGTTATTCCTGAAGCTAGAGGATTTGGCTCTATATATATGGCAAAAAAAATATGCCAAGAATTAAAAGATTGTATAATTACAAATTTTTCTGCGACAAAGAATGCTTATATTATTTTTAAAGGTATTGGTTTTAAAGAAATCAATACTTATACAACTAATTTTTATTTTCCTCAGTATTTAATCTATATTATGAAATTTAGATATTTTAAAAATATTAAAATCAAAAAAAATAGTGAAAAGATTAAGGTGAGCAATTCAATTAAAAACTTCTTAAAAAAAGACTCATTTCAGATCAAACTTAAAATAAATAATAAAGATTTAGATTTAATAATTACAAAATCTAGAGTAGAAAAATTAATTTTCAATTTTAGAATTTCAATCCCAAGAATTCATATTGTTTGGGCATCAGATGATTTTCTTCTCATTGAAAACTATCAACAAATAATTGGGGTAATAATGATAAAATATTTTGCTCCTATGATCTCAACTCATTGCTTATCAAAATCAATGTATAAGAGTTTAAAAGTCTGGACGAAACACTTAATTTACACTCCATACCCTGAAATCAATTCAATATCTTCAATTGGTAGCGAAAACTCAATTTCACTAAAAAATGAGTCTTAAAAAATCAACTAGAAAATTTAAAGCTTTCAAATATCCTTATGTGAAGAATATACCTCTATAATTCCAAAAATTTTTCTTAATTCTTCCTCATAAAAAAGAGATTATGTTATTAGAGTAAATCAATTTAAAATGATAAAAAATCTCTAAATAACCGGAAAAATTTTATGAAGAAAATCTCAATTAAGTGCTTTTAATGAATATTTTTCATAAATAAATTATGATTAAAAAACATATTTTGACTTTTCAATAAATTTTAAAAAAATTTCTTATAATAAGAAAAATGAATAATAAATAATCAAAATATAAAATTTTTTAAAATGGTTTATTCAAAAAAAAATTATACTATTATTAGTTTAGAAGAAGCTTTCTCTTTAAATCCAGAAGAAGTCAAAGATCTATATAGAAAAAATATAAATGAAAATTTAGTTAAACTTTTTAGTTTTTTTAGTTTCTCAAATGATAAGCCTATAAGTTCTTCAGGTTGCTACATCGAATTAAGTGACGGCAGAAAAATTCTTGATATTACTGGAGGTATTGGAGTTCTAAATCATGGTCATAATCATCCAGATATTCTAAAGGCCAGAATTGAATATCAAAATAAAAGTAAAATGGAAGTACATAAGAATTTTCTGAGTCCTTTATATGCAGCCTTAGCTGAAAATATCAAGAGAATTACTCCTGATGGCCTAGATTATTCATTTTTCCCAAGTTCTGGTTCCGAAGCAGTTGAAGGCTGTCTTAAATTAGCTTATAAATATTCCAACAAAAACTGGAAAAAGCCAAAAAGGAATTATGTTTTGCATAGTAAAAATTCTTTTCACGGAAAATTATTTGGCGCAGGAGGAGTTACAGGAAGTCCAGAACTTAATTACAAATTCCCCAGTCCTTTTGAAACTGATATTTTTGAAAGAGATAATAAAGAAAAAATAATTGAACTTATAGAAAAACATAATAATAAAATATTTGCACTTATTTACGAACCTTTTAGCGCAAGTTTATGTGAAGAAAGTGAAATAGACTTCTTAATATTCTTAAGAAATATTTGTACAAAAAATGATATCCCATTAATTTTTGATGAGGTATATACAGGTCTATTTAAAACAGGTAAATTATTTAACTTTATGCGCTCAAATATCGTACCTGATATGGTAAGTTTTGCAAAAAGTTTTGGAGGAGGAAAATCTTCAATTGCAGGATACATAACAAACAAAAATATATTTAAAGGTGCTTATGGAGATAGCAAATATGCTACTCTTCATAGTACTACTTATTCAGGATTGGGAGAAGAAGCTGCAACTGCTATAAAAAGTATTGAAGTTGCTTTAAGAGATGATTATGAATCAAAATCTGAATCTATCGGAAAGGAACTTGAACTAATACTAAAAAAAATAAAAAAAGAATCTACACTTATTAAATCATTTAGCGGTTCAGGAGCACTCTGGGCTATTGAAATAAATCCTTCTAAAATTTCCTTACTCATACCATTAGCGATTTATGATTATAGATTCGCACAGAAATTAGCTACTGCTCTCATTATTGAAAAACTTTATAAGGAATTTTCAATACTATCTTTTTTCGGTTCAAATAAAAAAATCAAATTAATAATTTCATTACCCTTAATTGCCACAAATGAAGAAATAATAAAAATAAAAAATGCCTTAGAGTCAATATTTTTATCTCCAAAAGGAATAAATAGATTGTTTGCTAAAAAAGCCATAAATGAAATAAAAAATAAATTTCAATAAAATAAATTTAAGAAAATTAATTTATTAATTTTCTTACTTTTTTAGATACTTTTTTAGAGATTTTAATTGAATAATTTTGACCTCTATCTTGAGGAAAAATACAATGCATATTAGAGAAAAATAATGGAAAATTCTCCTTAGGTTGAATAGGCTGATAAGAAAATTTATTACTATAAGATTTATCTTTAATAAAAGGATCAATTATTGGCTGCGCATTTAATCCTTGGAAAATTTTAATTTCCTCTTTATTAAATCTAGGCAATTTTTTATTTCTTAAATAACAAACTTTTTTTAATGTTTCAATTGAATCTTTTATTAAAAGATCATGACATTCTTTTTTGAATAATTTTTCTGTATTAGCATGATAATATGCAACGTAAATAGGATATTTCAAATAATCTTTTTTATTCAAAATCGCATTATGATTAATTACGGCAAGAGCCTTAGTATCATGATCACAATAATTTACCCAATAATCCTGGAAAGGAGATTCATCAAGATAAATTAGAACACATGTAGCTGAAAGATATTCATATGATTCCCTGGATAAATGCTTAATATTATTGCTTAAAATTTCGTTAGAGACTATTTGCGGGGTTGACATTATAGCTATATCATATTCAAATTTTTTATAAGGTTCACCCTCTGTACTAATCAAAAATTTTGATTCTTTAAATTCTACTTTCTTAATTGGAGAATTTAACTTTATTTCAACACCCGAATCATTTACTATTTTCAATAACTTCTTAGAAAATAAATCAAAGGAACCATCGATATAACCAAGTTGAGGTGTTCGGCACTTAATTCTTGCAAATAACCAAGATGAGGGGACTATTGAATATGAATTTGAGAATTTTTTAATTAACAAAGGTTCCCATATTAGTCTATTAATTTTTCTTCCAAAAAATTTTTTTGACATTGAAAGAGCGCTACCTCGATAACTATAAATTATGTTTTCTGGCAGCAATTTTATTAATGCTAAAATGAACAAAAATCTAAATTTATCAGGGAGATTGAATATTTCAGTTGATAAAATATCTTTTAATGAACCAAATTTATAGATTTTATTATTTACTAAATGGGAGGTTAAAACCCTCTTAAACTTTAATTTTTTTGATAAATTTAACTCTTTTATTAAATCCAAAATATATCTATCTGATGTGAACAAATGATGATAAAAATTCTCAATCGTTAAATCATTATCAACTTTGTGCGAAGCAACCAATCCTCTTAAGGATCCACTAGCCTCAAATAAAGTTATATTTTTGAATCCTGATTTTATTAGATAATAAGCTGTAGATATTCCTGCCAAGCCACCGCCGAGGATTACAACTTTAGAATTTAAATTTAAATTTAATTTCAAAACCTATAAAATCCTCCTAATAAAATATCTTTTTTTATCAATAGTAGAATTTATTAAAACCGAAAGATATTCTGACAATATTGAGAGTGATATTAATATCATACTGGTGCAAAGATAAATACTTGATACGATAAATGTCCATCCTGGAGTTGAAGTACCATAATAAAATCTTAAAAAAATAAGAACAACAGTTATTAATAGACTTGAAGCCAACCCAATAAGTCCTAATAATCCTGATATTCTTAAAGGTTTTGTAGAGCTTGCTAACAAACCTGAATAAGCTAAAGAAAACATTTTTGATAAAGAATATTTTGTTTGGCCATATTTTCTACTTTTACGGTCATATTTAATTTCTGATTGATTAAAACCTATTTTAGAAATCTGCCCTCTTAGATACAATCTTGAAGGTAGATTAATAAGAAGTGCTTCTTTAAATTTTTTATTCATACAATAAAAATCACCACTTGACTCACTACTAATACCTTTATCATTAGAGAGTAATGACAATAATTTGTAAAAAATATTAGCCGTTAAGATTTTAAAAAATTTCTCTCCCTCTCTTTTATTCCTGACGCCTCTAACAAAATCATTTGATTCAGTTCTACATTTTTCATATAAATCAAAAGCAACTTCTGGAGGATCTTGCAAATCAATATCTAAAACAATTAAATATTTTCCTAATGAATTCTCAAGACCAGCATAAATGGCAGTTTGATGACCATAATTTCTGGATAATTGAATTATTCTTACTTTCTCATTATTAACATATTTTTCAAAATATCTTTTAGTACTTAAGCAGCTACCATCATCTACTATTGTTATTAGATAATTTGAAATATTTTTTTTAAATAAAAGATTCTCAAAATTATTCACAAAATTTGGAACATTTTCTTCTTCATTGAAACAAGGTGTTATGATTTCCAATTCAACTTCTGCATACTCTTTAAACTCATTCATACATTCAATTTAATTTCTATTAATCTTATCAATATATAAAATCTTACACTACTAAAATTATTAAGAATATTTTTGGAATTAAATTTAATATTAAAATAGATCAAAATTCCAACAATAAATATGTTGAGTGGATAATCATATTTTTTTAAATTTGATTTTTAGAATTCTAGCTATTAATTTTTAATCAATTTATAGTTATTTTTTCTTTCTTTATCCAATTACATAAGTATCCAAGTTCTAGTAAAGTATTTTTTTTAAAAAAGTATTTCTGCTATGAAACTTATCGAGATAAATAAAAAATTAAGGCCAAGCCAATTCGAAACGCTTACCCTCTTTATACCATTAAGATTCGTAATTAAGTTATAAAAAGTGTTTGAGAATATATAACTATTTCTTTGTAGGATTGGTCGCTTTAAAAACTATACTTTCGATAAGAATAAGAGCTTTAAATTTTTATTAATTTAAGTCCAAATCTAAATTTGATTTTTTAGCTTTTTTATTCTCTTTCCATTTTTTATATCTTTCTTTTGCTTCCTCTCTCATAGCTTCATTATTAGTTTGAACTTTATTCAAGTTATTTTGTATTTTATTATCACCCTTTTTCTTAGCTCCGCTTTTCTTGCCTCCGCCTTTCTTACCTCCGCCCTTCTTAGCTCCGCCTTTCTTACCTCCGCTTCCTTTTTTTGAAATTAGTTCACTTGATTCATTATAAAAATCAATACTATTTGAGTAATTTAAGGCTTCCGTAAAGTGACCTAATCCAAAAAAAATAACTAAAATTGGAAACCAAAAAATTTTTGCAGATTTCAATTTCATAATTTAAAGCTCCAGAATCAAATTAATCTTAATCTATTTTTTTAAAAAATCTTTATCCTTTAAATTCAATTTTCCTTTGGTCGCAAAGATGGTCGCAGAGATCGTATATTTTTAATATTTAGAAATAAACTAAAACATTAAAAATTTTATTAAATCATTCAGATGGATTTATTTAACTATTTAAATTAATTATGGAGCCAAGCGGACTCGAACCGCTGGCCCCCTGCATGCCATGCAGGTGCTCTACCAGCT
>MDTE01012490.1_pt1 | contig 47686 bp, 40 predicted proteins | sample 811231 | NCBI WGS metagenome assembly MDTE01 (sample SAMN05326651, study PRJNA326480) | marine metagenome | isolation source: seawater | place: Indian Ocean: Red Sea | collected 2010 | reverse complement strand
TATGGGCAAGTTGGATTGATTCACTGTGCATAGATCTTTGGTAGTCATGCGGCGGGTGGGTTCCCAACCCGGGTTTTGCCGTTTTTAGATCGGTTTGTTCTTTATTAGCACCAAAGGAGAATGATATGGCGGATTTGAACCTCTACTGGGGTGAACTGCACAATCACAGCCAACTGGGTTATGGCCAGGGCAGTCTTGAACGCAGCTATGAGATTGCCGGTTCACACCTCGATTTCTACGCCTTTACTCCGCATGGTTTACACGCTGATGGCGGTGTGCCGGATGGCTATCCGGTGGTGGTGAAAAACTGGGATCGGATCCGTCAGGCGGCAAGGGAAAACGACCGGCCGGGAGATTTTACCTCTTTCCCGGCGTATGAGTGGCACTCCGGAGCCTGGGGGCATTTGCACGTGGTCAGCGTCGTCGATATGGAGTCGATGTACTGCGCGCGAAATCTGGAGGATTTACAAGATCACTTCCGCGATCGTCAGGCCATTTTAGTTCCCCACCATACGGCCTACCATCAAGGAGTAGATTGGCAGGGTTTCGACGAGGAACTCTCCCCGGTGGTCGAGATCTTTTCCGAGCACGGCTCTTCGGAGCGCGATAGCGGCCTGTATCCGATGCTGGGACACAGCGGGGGGCCGGCCGGGTACCAGTATACCGTGCAACATGGTCTGGCGCTGGGTAAACATTTTGGTTTCAGTGCCGGCACCGACAATCACGACGGCTATCCGGGAGGCTATGGGTTGGGTCTTACGGGGATCTGGGCGGAGGAAAATACCCGCGCGGGTATTTTTGACGCCTTGAAGAAGCGGCGGACGATCGCCGTCACCGGGGACCGAATCGAGGTCCTTTTTCGCGCTGGGGATGCCTGGATGGGTGAGATCCTAAGCGGATCGACTGAGCGCGGTTTGGATTACGCGGTGCGGGGATGGGACGCGATAAAGAGCATCGAACTGGTGCGCGATAACGTGCCAGTGCAGGTGGCGATGCCCGAGCACGGTTCTGCGTCGTCGGGTCTGCAGCGCTATAGATTGCGCTTTGAGTGGGGCTGGGGGCCGATGAAAGGATATCAGGTTTATGACTGGCAGGGTCGATTAGACGTAACGGGTGGACGACTGGTGGAGGTCGTGCCCTGTTTCAGTTCCGACCCCTTCGACGAAGTGCGGCGCAAGCGCGTTGTCGAAGAAGACGAGACAAAATGCGTCTGGCTCTCACATACCTCGCGCGGTAGCGTCTTTACCACCCGCAATGGATCTACAGCGCCAAGGTCCAATGATGCGCTCTGCGTAGAGGTGGAGGGCACGGAGGATACGCGGCTCGAACTCGATTTTGCGTGCAGCACCAGCACCAGTCTGCTGGCTACGCTTAGCGACTGGTCGCTCACCGGCAAGACTGGTGGTTCACAGCGGAGTTTCAGTATCGGCGAGCTTTTGCAGGGGCGTCAGGGCTGGGGAGTGGACGATTTTTCCACCTGGGTTGTCGCGCACCGGGCACTGCCCGAGGCCCTCTACGCGCTAGAGGGTCGATTTGTCGACTTGGGCGTAGAGCGGGCACATTATTATCTGCGCATCACCCAGGAGAACGGTCAGCTGGCTTGGAGCAGCCCGATCTGGTTCGAGGACTGATAAAATGGGCTGGCCCGAATGATCTTCCTCTTCATCAGGGAGACGAGTGCGAGAGTCCGTTCACAGCTGGAATTGGCATACTTGGTTGGGCGATGGGCAAGCCCGGATAAGTATGCCCGCTCGGCTATCCTGGCTCCGGCAGGTAGCCTGTGAAATCGGCGCTCGACATCGCCTCGCCCCGGTAGGTGATCGGCTTGGGGTCCAGCCATTCGACGACGGTGTCCTTCAGACTGTAGGCGAAAAAATGGTTGCCTGTCGGGCTGTAGTGGCCGATCCAGTAGCGCTTGCGGTACTCGTCGACCGAGAGCTTGAAGGCTCGATAGTCGGCCCGGTGCACCTCGTTCATGTCAAAGACGCGGAAACCCTCCTCGTGCAGATGGTCGGCGAAAGGTTGGTCGTAGCGCGGCTGAGCGCGGAGTACTTGATCGGTTGCCGTCGGGCAGAGCAGGCAGATGAGCAACTCCTTATTGTGCGCGGAAAGGAAGCTTTGTGCTTCGGCCGTGATATAGCGGCTGGCGGCGAAGCCATAGGCGTGTTTCAGGGCTGTGGTACTTGCGATTCGCGTATCGGGGTCGGTGTTGTCGATGCCAGGCACGTTCAGGTACTGGGCCAGGCGGTTGAGCCGGTCTAAATCTCCCTCCACTTCGAAGTGCTCCATGCCGTAGAGCATGACCATCAGGTCATCGCGCAAGGCCTCGATCATGAACTCGGGGTCGCACATCTCGTACAGAGCTTCCGGAGTTGCCAGCATGGAATCGCGTTCGACGAAGTGGCCTGCTTCGAGGTCGAATTCGAGATTGGCCCAGAAGTTGCCGTGGAACATATAGCCGTTGTGGTCGTCCCAGACGCGATGCGTCGCCGCATGGCGACTGCGCATTATGGAGCGGCAGTGGTCGTCGCCCCAGATGTAGAGGATTATATAGCGGGCGCCCAAGTCGCCGATCTCGGTGCGACGGATTCGCCGGTAGGCCTGGTAGGTGCCGAAACCGCCCATGCCGAAGTTGCGCACCGGCTCGCCGAGGTGCGCTGCAAGGTATTCCTGCCAGGTCTCGCCGTCGGATACCTGGTGGCATTGGGTAAAGGAATTGCCGTAGGTGTTGATCCTACAGGGCCGGTCGGTATAGATCCGTGAAGTGCGCTGGCCATTGTCCTGTGCGGTCGAGATTGTCCAGCTGCCGTCGATGCCGTCGCGCGGCAGGTAGCGTCCCAGGGTGTAGCCGACCTCCGGGTCGAAGCGCGCCCAGGTGGGATGGTCCTCGTCGAGGAAGCGGTCGATCGTCTCGCGCGGCACGGTTGCGGTGCGGAGAAATTCTTCGTAGGTGATCACAGTGACTCCTTAAATTTTAAGATGAGATTTTGCCGCAGAGGCCGATTCGCTGACGATCCGCTGCAGTGTGCAACGGCTCGTATTTTTCGATGAATTCGGACAGGGTCTCCTCCACGGAGGCTGCAGTCGTGTCGAGGTCGATTCGCCGGGTGATCAACGAGGCTGCGAATTCCTCCTCGAACCGCGCCAGGACGTGTTCGATATCCGCTTCCTGGACGATCTGGTGTGGATGCGGAGTTTCTCGCATTCGTCGGGCGATTGCCGCGGGTTCGGCTTTGAAGAGGACCAGTACCGTGCCCGGTGCCATTCGCAGCATATTCTCCTCGACTCGCCGCGCCATTTCGCTTCGCTGCCCTTCGGGGCTGCGCTGGGGTGCTCCGCTTTCTTTGCCGCCGTAGCCGTAGTAGAGGGGGGCGTACACCGCTTCTTCGATGGCCACGCCCATCAGGTTGTGGTCGGGATTGCGGTAGAACTGCTCGTGGACGTGGTATTCGATCGCGTAGCGCTGTAGAGATTCTATGACCTGCGGGTGGGCGTTTTTATGCGACTCCTGCGCTGCGGGGGAAAATTCGCTCGATGGGACCGTAAAGTGATCGTGGAAATGGCTGGTTCCGCCCACGGTCGCCTCCGCCCATTGCATTACCCGGGCGGCGATCGTCGACTTGCCCGCGTATTCGCATCCGACAAAGTAGAGATTCACAGGACTGCCCTCCTTGGATAGATCGTTGGTTTAAGTATGGGAAAATGGCGGGTGGGAATCAACACGATCCGGAGGCTGGACACCGGGGTATTGTTGCGAACCGTTTTATCCCGAACTATTTTGGAATCCAATACAAGGGGTCTATTGCGGAGCAGCATGTACTTGGCTGCAAATCGGGTTTGATGCGGTATTCTTTCAACGAAATGCGAAGCAAGTCGCGAACTCTAGCCGAGTAGGAAGCGTATGTCCACAGCGAGCTGGTACAAACCGCGGATTGCCGCGGTCAATCCCACCGGACGTCGTATTAAGGCACCGGTGGGAAAGTGTTTGCAGTTGAGCATCGAACTCGAGCCCTATCAGAGCCTGCCCGAAGTGCAGGACTGGCAGCGGCGCAGCGAGCCAATTCTCTCGGCGGCGTTGACCAAAGAGCCGTGGAGCCGGGTACTGCTCTATATGCCCTGCGTGCTGCGCGCCGACGGGATCTACAAGATGTGGTACGTGGGTACTGCGGAACACGCGCGCGGCTCCTCGTACATGCACCTGGGCTATGCGACCTCTGAAGACGGTGTCCGCTGGGAGGAGTGGCCGGACAATCCCATCGCCATGGACGACGAGATCCCCTGGGGTGCTCGCTTCCAGTGTCCGTTCGTGCTCTACGATTTGCAAGAGCGAATCTACAAAATGTGGTTTACGGCTTCGCATGCGGAGATAGAAGATGTATTCTTGAGTCAGCAGGTGGGTTATGGCGAGAGCGAGGACGGGATCGCATGGGATTTTCGCGCCGAGCCGGTGCTGGGAAGTGGTCGGCGGCCGTGCGTGCTGGAAGAGGAGGACGGTTATCGGATGTGGGTCAACGCGCTTTCGCCGACCGATCCGGAGGTCAAAGCGACCTGCAATATCGCAGCGGCGCGCTCGGCCAACGGCATCGACTGGACCGTAGAGGGCGATGCGGTGCGGCCCGGGGGCATTTTCCACTCCTGCGTCTATCCCTTTGTGCTGCACGACCGGGATGGTTGGGCGATGTGGTACGGGGGGCATCATATTCGCCGCAATACGGGCTGGTTCGACATCGCCTTCGCGGAGTCGGCAGATGGTAAGGGATGGGAGTGCCGGGATACAGAGCCGGTTTTTCCGGCGCATAGCGACGCGCGGGTCTTTGATGGCCGTTATACTTCGACGCCGCATATTTTGTCGCTGCCGGGTAAGTTCGCGATGTATTATTCGGCGCGCGATATGGACGATATGTGGCAGGCGCCCGATGGTTCGTGGCATCGGGATCTGGAGGGGGTCTACCGCCATATTGGCTATGCCGAGTTGGCTGCTGAAGTGAGGGAGGATCCGACGCTGCGGTTTTTCTGGACCCTGGACGGCCAGCGATTGGAGCAAAGGGGCAATGCGCTGGCTTTGGAGTTGCTTGGGGCGGGTGCCCACGAGGTCTGCTGCCGGGTCGAGAATGCCAATGGCGCGACTGGCTATACCTGGGATTTGGAGCTGGTATAGCCGGGCTGCGGACTCGGCTGAGATTATTAGGGATTCAGTTGTTTCACGCTGCGCCGATCAGCGCTTGGTCACCGATGCTGAATCATCCCCTTGTTATGGTTCTGCACTATGTGTCCTGTGGTATCCGGTCCATTGCCCTGTCGGGCAGGTCGGTCGCCAGCTCTATGCGGTGGTCGTCGTCGAAGATGCTTTTGAGGCGCGATGCGGTTTCGCGTCGTCCCTCGGCCTGACGGACTTCGACGAATAGGGGGGCGCGGGCGATCTGGCGGGTCGACCAGGCCCAGAGAAAGCCGGCATAGGAGATCCGCTTGCCGAAGAGTTGAGTGATGGTCTGGTGGTTGGCCGGCTTGCCGGTTTCGGGATGCAGACCCACTTGGTGGATGTGGTAGCCGAGGATGCGGGAACCGACGCGGGCGTACCACTCGCTGAGCGGCTGCATATTGTCCAGGTCGCCGCCATTATTGCGGGCGTGGCCGATGTCGAAGAGGGCGCCGATGGTTCCGGCAGGGGCGTTGGGTATGGCCTTGTGGACCGCGTCGATCCAGCCGAGGTATTGGTCGACCCGGGTGGCGAACTCCAGTGCGGGAGAATCCACTGGGGTCTGTGGGGGATTGTGGATATTTTCTATGGCCAGCCGCACTCCTGCGCGGAGCGGATCGCTGAAGAGTTTGGCAAAGAGATCGGCAAAACCGGCGTACACTTCGGTGGGTCGCCCGTTGTTCTCCATGCTTTGCGAGCGAGCACGCGGTACGTGGGCGGTCAAGCTGTCGACGCCCACTGCCAGAGCCACGTCCAAACCGGCGCGTACCTCCTCTTCTCCTTTGAATGTGTTCTGTTCTTCATCCCAGGCCAAGTTGGGCAGGTGATAGGAGAGGTATACCGGGGCCTGATCGCGTAGGCGCGTTATTTCCTCGGTCAGCGCGGGTCGCGAAAAATCCATATTTCGTGGCCGCAATTCGAGGCAGCAGAGACCGAATTCTCGGGTTTCGCGGACGGCATCTATGGGGTCGCCGTGTATAGACCAACCCACTGGGTGTATGTTCCGGGGCAGGTCGGCGGGCAGCAGCTCGATGGCAGGCGACCAGGGCAGGAAGCGCTCGGACCACTCGCCGGGGCGCGGACTTTGCAGGAGGCTGAGACCGGGCAGGTCGCCGATGGCTTTGTCGGGGTCCAGGCCGCGAGAGACGAACTCGGTACTCATTCCTAGGCGACGGTGGCGGTGAATATGGCGGTGGCCGGCCGCCACTAGCTCGACGCGATGGGCTGCGAGCCATTGCTCCAGCCAGGCGGCGCTTTCGGGTTTGAGGGCGTCGAGGGGGTAGTGAGTGATGAGGATGCGGCGGGGGGCGAGGTGGGCAATGGCCATTTCTTCCAGCCACTGGCGTTCGTCAGTGGGGAGTGTTCCGGTAGAGGTATCGGGTAATAAAACGGACAGTTCGCCCTGCTGGAAATGCTTGTTGGCCGGCGTCAGCCAATCGTTGAGCAGTGGCAGGCCTGTGTCGCTGCGCCGTTCGGCATTGCCGGGGGTCAAGCATACGGGGACTTGAATGCGTTCCAGCTCTGTGAGGAAGCAGGCGGTTGCCGGGCGCGTACCGAAGCTGGTCATATCGCCGGCGATGGCCAGGAAATCGGGGTTTTCCTGGTTGATCGTTTCGATTGCCCAAGCCAATGCCTGGTGGGCGGCGGTGCCGGGGTTGTCGGAGAGGTGGAGGTCGGTGAGGAGGATGAATCGGATCGGGGACAAGGAGGTTTGTCGGTGGTTTCTCACGGTGCATGGCCTTCGGTTATTGAGCGACGTGGTCGTCGACTATATCGGGTCTCCTGCCGACGGATGGGGCGGCCATGATTCGGCGTTGCCGCTCGGTAGGGTCGATGTAGTCTGCTGGATCGTAGGGCATCTGGTTGGCGATATGTCCCGGATTGTACTTGTAGAGGAAAACGCGCCGTTCGTGTGCACTGCGCCAGCTCATGGTTCCGTGGGTTAGGGCTTCGGTAAAAATCACCACATCCCCCGCATCGACCTCCGGCTGTACCACGTAGGATGGGATGCGTTGCAGTGTGCGCACCTCCTCCGGCAGGTTATGGGCAAAATGGCTTTTGTGAGTGCCGGGTATACACGCGAACCCGCCATCGCCGGGTCCGGCCGGGGTCAGTACAAAACTCACCACCGTCAATCCAGTTCGGATCTTACCGTCCTGGTAGTGGTAGTAGCGATGCGTTCCGATTTCCGGCAGACCGTGCAGGGTCCCGCTCGCGCTGCCGGTATTCATAAACATGGCGTAGTCGTGGTCGATGCGGAATTTAGGCCCGAGCAACTCCATCAGGAAGGGTACGATTCTCGGGTGATCGATCAGCCTCTGGCAGGCCGGATCCCAGCGAGAGACATAGCGTGCGTTGCGGATACCCTTGCGCCCCTTGGAGTCGTCTCCATCCGCGTAGTCCCTCGGATAAACTCGATCCGATATTTCGTTTAGCTCATTCACCTGTTGGCGCGTCAAGATATCGCGGACCACCAGATAGCCTTGCAGGTCAAAAAGATAGAGCTCTTCTTCGCTCATAGCATTGCTCCCACGCTTGGCGCCAGGTGTGAACTACCCTGGGTTCAGGACCAATAGTCCGTCCAGGTTGGAGTCGATATCGCTCCGCAGCATCTGTAAAATTATGGTTCGACGCTCGGCTGAGATAAAGCGCGACATTCGGGGTCCTTATCGGAGTCTATTGGATATTACTCTTAACGTTTTCAACCCGGTTATATAATCCGATGTGCAGCCACGGTCTGCGGATCGAGTTCGATACCGAGCCCGGCAGCTTGAGGAATAGCGATACGGCCGTTGACTATTTTCTCGCCTGGCGCGATCAGTTCGTGGCGCCAGGATGCCTCGCCCCAGGCGTATTCGAGGATCGAGAAGGCGGGGTGGGCGGCCATGGTGTGGACGCTGGCGATGGTGGTCACGGGTCCAAAGGGGCCGTGCGGTGCGGTACGGATATCGCGGGCTTCGGCCAGGGCGGCGACTTTCTTGAGCTCGGTGATTCCGCCGACGATAGTGACGTCGGGCATGGCGATATCGACGGTGCCACGGTCGAGTACTTCCCAGAAACCGCGCCGATGTGTGCGGCTTTCGCCGCCGGCGACGGGTAGGCCGCAGCGCGCTTTGACTTCGAGGTAGCCGTCTATATCGTCGCCGGGGATCGGTTCTTCGAACCAATAGAGATCGATCTCGGCGAGCGCATCGGCGACTTCTAGCGCGCCTTTGACCGTAAAGTGCGAGTGGCAGTCGACCAGCAGATCCACCTCCGGGCCGATGGCCTGGCGCACCGCGCGCAGGGCATCGATGCCGGCCTGGGCATCCTGAGCGCAGTCGATGCCACGGGGCATCCCATCGAAGGGCGCGAGTTTGACGGCGTCGAAGCCGTCCTTGACCGCCGCTGCTGCGTTGCGGGCAAAGCCTGCGGGCGAGCGGTCCTTTCGGGTGGCCCTGTTGATATTGGCATAGAGGCGGATTTCGTCGCGGCAGGTGCCGCCGAGCAGAGCGTGGATGGGTGCGTTGAGCGATTTGCCGAGTATATCCCAGAGCGCCTGGTCCAGGGCGCTGAGCGCGCGAAAACCGAAGGAGTCGAGTGCCGTGGGGTCGAAGAGGGCGAGGTTTTCCTCGATGCGCCGGGGATCGCGCCCGATCAGCGCGTTGGCCAGTTGATGTACCTGGCCGAGGGCGTCGGTACGTCGCACCGAGGGGTTTAGTTCACCGAGGCCGCGAATGCCCATGTCGGTTTCAATATGGACGAAGGTCCAATCGACGCGCTCGGTGACACGGACGGTTTCTAGGTCTATGCGGGTAATTTTCATTATTATATCCGAATCACAATCTAACTCATTCTAACTCATTAGAGGAAATATAGTATGGCGGAAAATATCGCTCGTGTCGAGAAACGGTTCAAGAGCCCCGGACCTCACCCCAATGGTTTACAGGCGGCAGCGGACGGGCTCTGGTATATAGACCAGATGGACAATAAGATCTATCGTCTGGACTACGAGACGGGCGAAACGCTCTTCGAAGCTCAGACCGACACCGTCCACTCCAGCGGCATCACCCTGGGCGGCGGATTTATATGGGTCGCTTCCACCTATGAGCTCAAGATCGCCAAGATCGATCCGGAGACGGGGAAAACCATCGCCAAATACGATTCGCCCGGTGCTGGGATTACTGCTCCCCGCGAGGAGTTGGAAGATCCGAAGATCACCGGTGATCACGGGCTGGAGTGGCGCGACGGCAAGATTTATATCGCCTCGCCGCCGTCGCAGATGATCCATGTGGTCGAGGCCGATACCTGGACTGAGGTACATCGCTTTCGCGCGCCGGGGCTGAGGGTTCACGGTTTGGCCTGGGGGCCCGCAGGTCGGTTGTGGAGTGCCGATACTTCGGCGGGTACCGTCTGCCTGCTGGATACGGCCGAAGGACGGATCTACGATGTATTCCGCGTCGAGGCTCCGGATGAAGTCCACGGCATGACCATCCACGAGGGCACGCTCTGGTACTGCCATGCCAGCACGTGCGAGATCGGGCGTCTTATCAGGGACTAAGACCGCAGGCTAGCCCGTGTCTACATATCTTCTTACTCGGTTGGAAGCTGAGGGCGGGTGCGTATCCCGTGCAGTCGCTTCATGCACGGCAACTCCGGTATTCTTTATAGCGTCTTTTTGGCACGGTCTTAGTACTTGACTGAAAATCACTTCGGGCAGTGCAATATCCTATTCGATCACAAATGAATGGATCGTCGCTGAATCCATCGCCTCCCAATCGACTTCGAGGCCCAGACCCGGCCCTGTAGGGGCATAGGCATAGCCGTCGGATTGTGCGCGGATAACGTCTTTCATCCCGTACTCATAGGGTTCGCAGGGAACCGATTGCTCGAAGTAGGAGCAGTTATTATGGGCCAGCATCAGATGCAGGTTGGCCGCTGAAACCAGGCTGTATCCCCAGGACATGATTTCGCATTTGATACCGGCTGCTTCGCTGAGGGCAATGGCCTTGTTGGTTTGGCTTATTCCGCCCATCATCGCCACATCGGTACGAGCGCGTCCCCAGGCTTTGGCCTGGATGGCGGCCGCAAAGGCATGGAGGTCTTGAAACCAGTTGCCGGATGGAATAATGGGAATCGCGACCCGAGAGCTCAGTTCGATATAGCCATCGAGGTCCGAGTCGTGCAGCGGAGCCTCGAACCAGGTGAAGCGCATCGCCTCGAGTTCCCTGGCGACCCGCAGGGCGCCGTCGCGGTCGTAGTTGTTCTCGGCGTCGAGCATGAATTCGATCTCGTCGCCGGGGTATTGTTTACGCACCGCGCGAGCGAGTTCGAGGTCGAGTTCGGGGATGCACCAGGTGTGGAATTTGATGGCTTTGAAGCCCGCGGCGATAAATTCCTCGGCGTTTTGCAGATAGGAATCGACATCCTCGAAGAGCGGAGTACTGGCATAGGCCGGAATTCGGTCTCGTGCCCCGCCCAGCACTTGGTAGAGCGGCAGGTCCGCTGCCTTACCGGCCAGATCCCAGAGGGCGATATCGATGGCGGCCAGCGACTGGGGTGGAAGCGGAAAGACGCGCGGTCTGATCTCGTGCCAGATCAATTCTCGCAGCAGTGGGTCTTTGCCCAGGAGTATCGGTGCCAGGTGGCGAATCGATTCGGCGGTATAGCGCTCGAAATCGAAGGAGGTCGCATTCCAGACCCCGGCTACTCCTTCGATGTCTGCATCGGTGTAGATTCTAACGATCGTATTGGTCGAGTACTGATCGGGCAGGTCGTCAGACCAGGTGAAACGATCGACTGGTGGTGCTACGGTTCGGACTTCTACCTTAGTGATTTTCATCGGATCTCATTTCAGTTCGGTTATGTGCATAAAGGGTGAAGATAGCAAGAACAAAGAGTGCAGTTCAAAAAACGCTTCATGTTAGTATTTCTTAGTATTTCGCCGGTTTGAAGCCGAAGAAGATCGCCATGATAAGGCCGCTGGCGATCCGCGAGAGGCAAGCTAGACCGAATGCGGCCCAATAGCCATAGTCGAGGATGAGCACGCCGCCGAGCAGGCTGCCGGCGAAGTTGAAGAGCTGAAAGCCGCAGACGCGGAATCCCTGGATCCGAGCCCAGAAGCGCCGGGACAGGACCTGGGTGGAGAAGTGCTGGTCGGAGGGGTTGTCGATGACTTCGCTCATACGCGAGAGCAGAAACATCGCGATGGCCACCGGCAAGTTGATAAAGGCCCCCATCAGGCCGAGGGCACCGCCGCCGATAATTCGGGCATAGAGGATGGTCAGGGTCGCGCCGAAACGGCGGACCAGGGTTGGGGCGCTGAAGGTAGCCGGCAGGCCCACGAGTTGACTGAGGAAGAAGATAAAACCGATCATCGCTGGACCGAGATCTAATTGCTCTTCGAAAAAGACATTGAAAAAAGGGTAGGTCAATCCCATCGCAAAGCCCCGTGTGCCGCTGAGGGCGGCGATCCCGGTGAAGACCAGCCAGGGAGTGGCACCGGAGGTTTCGGGCTCCTGGGCGTCCAGAAGATCGTCTTTTTGTTTCTGGTGTTCACTTTGGCCGCCGGGGATGCGCAAGAGCGGGAGTACCGAGGCCAGAGAGCATAGGGCGCCCAGGAGCAGCGAGTAGCGGAAGGGTTCGGGCATGGCGGTCGATGCGCCAATAAAATAGCTCATCACTCCGGGAATAAAACCACCGGCAAGGCTCAGCAGCATGCGAATCACCACTTGCAGGGCAGACCAGATAACCAGGGCTTCAGCACGGCGCGAGCTATGGGCGTTGTCGGAGAGAAAGGGGACGTGGTTGACCCAGATAAAGCCGGTGGCTATCCCACCGACGAAGGAAAAAGCCAATAGAGTCGTAGGCTCTATTGCCAGGCAGAGTCCGAGTTGGGAAAGGGCCAGGAGCAGACCCGAGGCTATCAGGAAGGGCTTGCGGCCGAAGCGATCGCTTAGAATGCCGATCGGCAGGGCCAGAAGACCGGTGGCCAGGGGCGCCATGCTTGCGACTTGGCCGATAAAGTCCTCCTGGTAGCTCAGCCGTAGCAGATAGAGGTTGTAGAGCAGCGAAAAGAGCGCCATTCCACCGTTGATCAAGATGCCGTAGAGGAAGAACGACTGCAGATTGCGATTGAAATCGCGCGGGCGAAAGCTGTTCAGGGCACTGCTGATATTCATCCGGCGTGGCGTGCCCCAAAGACCTCTACGGCTTTTTGCGTTACTATTTTTGAACTGGCGACTCTTTCGGCAAAGCTCAATTTCATACCGGTTTCTATCGTGAAAGACGGGCCGTAGATCCGTGCGGCAAAATCAGCGAGATTGAGCCCTTCGCCTCGTTGTCCGGCATTGAGCCAGAATACACCGCGTGGCCCCCGGGTAAAGAACGACCCGGGCAGATAGTCTTCTGGTGCCAGGTCTGCGCCCGACTCGGCGACCGCGGCGATCATCGCATCGGCCATTTGCTCCTCCCAGTGCTGGTCGTCGTCGTTTTGCTGATGCCGAGCCGAAAACCAGAATGAGTCGCCGCCGTGCTCGTGCAGATCCAGAGTCAGACCGGGATTGATCGCAGCCATCAGGTCGCGGGTGCAGCGCGACTCGACCGGGGCCCAGGCGGTATCGTGAAAGCGATTAATGTGCAGGATTTCGCCCTCCGGGCTGATGATCAGGGCGTAAGCGCGCTGGAGGGGGTCGGTGCCTTCTACGCCGGGATCGCTGGCGGGAAAGTAGAGCCGACGGCCCTTGAGGGCTTCGAGCCAGGAGAGGTCGCCGTCGAGGCGGTTGTAGAGGTTGCGGGTCGCGTACCCGTATTCGCTCTTAATGGCGACCAGCATCTCGCCTTCTTCATAGAGGACTTCGCCCTTGGCTCTGAGTAGCGGGGCGACCTCGTCGAGATGGGGTATTGTCGGTGTAGCGTCCATGCTCAAGCCGAGGGCATAGGCGAAGCCGTTCATGCCGATCGGATCGCGGCTGGGAATGGTGTAGACCTGGTGCTCGGTATTGAGTTCGTCAATGAGGTCTACGGCAGCGCTGACCCCGGCTTGTTCAGTGGCGTGGCTGCCGGCGCTGATGAAGATTGCCGGGGTTTTGCTGCCGCCGCTTTTTACCGCGACTATGGGTTGGCCATCGGGAGCGCGGCCGAGAGTTTGCAGGGCGTGACCTTTATCCTGTATATGCGTTAGCATCTCAGCGTAGCAAGCGAAAATTGTCATCATGCGTCTCCTTGTTTATTGGATGCATAGTATAGGCATTCAAGGGATAATGGGAAAAGATCTCGCAGCGTTATCCAGAGTGATCAAGGAGTATAAAAGAGAGGATGGATGAAATGAAGATCCAGGAGCACCTGTCTTTGGAGGAGATCAACACCGATGTCCTCGGTACTTATAAGGCGATCGGCGTCGACTATGTGGCGGTGATGCACCCGCCGCAGCCGAGAGCCGGGGAGGACCGCCGAGCCTTCTGGCGGGATCGGCGGCAGGTGGTCGAAACGCATGGGTTGAAATTGAATAATGTGGGTTTACGACCGGCGCCGGAAATTATACTCGGCAGACCGGGGCGGGATGAAAGTATAGAGGGGTGGTGCTGCTTGATCCGGGATCTAGGGGCAGCTGGTATACCTACGCTTGGATACAATTTTCGCGGCATCGGCAATTTTCGCACTGAGCCGACGATCGGTCGGGGCGCTACGCGCTACAGCACTTTCAATTATGAGGAGTTCGCGAGGAATCCGCAGGACCACCCTGATTGCGTTATAGACGAGGCGACGCTGCGCGCTAATCTGCGCTACTTTATCGAACAAATAGTACCGGTGGCGGAGGAAGCAGGGGTATTGCTGACCATGCACCCGGACGACCCGCCGACGCATCGGCCGCTGGGTGGTGCTGCACGGATATTGTCGAGCCTCGACGATTTTGAGCGACTCTTTGAACTCGTATCCAGTCCGGCCAATGCAATGCTTTTTTGCCAGGGATGTATAGCGGAGATGGGGGAGGATATTCCGAGTGCGATCCGGCGGGTTGCTGCCCTCGGTAAGATCGGTGCGGTTCATTTTCGCAATATCCGTGGTGGATCGTTGAATTTTCAGGAGGTTTTTTTGGACGAGGGCGATATGGATATGCTGCTGGCGATGCAGACCTACCGCGAGGTGGGTTTCGCTGGGCCGTTTATGATGGACCATTCTCCCGGTTTCGCTTCTTCGAGTGCCCAGTGGGCGGGTCGGGCTTTTGCCGTTGGTTATATTCGCGCGATGATTCAGGCGGCGTACCGCTGAGGAAAAAGATCGGTATATGGGCTTGTCGTTTCGCTACGAGATGCCAAGCCTCAGCGCCGGGCGTTTTCGGCCCGGTGGATGAATTCGGTGGCACCGGCGGCGATCCAGGGGTGGATGCCGGTGAGGAAGCAACGGACGCCGGCGGCAGCATAGCCCTCGATGGTGGCGTCGGTGGCATAGGTGCCCGCAACTCGGCCGGCGGCCTGGATTTGGGCCAGGGAGCGGTCGACGACTTGCTGGACTTCGGGGTGGTGGATATCACCGATCCGGCCCATTGAAGCGGCCAGGTCCGAAGGGGCGACGAAGAACACGTCGATCTGCTCGACGCTGAGGATCTCGTCGAGTGCATAGACCGCGGCGATATCCTCGATCAGCACGATCAGCAGGGTTTCGTCATTGGCCACTTCGAGGTATTTATCGACGCCGTGGCCCTGGCGACTGACGAAGAGACCGCGTTTGCCCAGCGGGGCGAATTTGCCTCCTGCGACTACGTTTTCGGCCTCCTGGCGACTGTTGACGTGCGGCACGCATACGCCCTGGGCACCGCGATCGAAAGTGCGGTAGATCAGACTCTGGTCGTTGCGATTGACGCGCACGACCGAAGTCATGCCCCAGATATCGCAGGCGCGGGTGAGGTTGCCCAACTCGGCCGCGTCGACCCCACCGTGTTCGCCTTCGAGCCAGACCCCGTCGAAGCCGCAGGGGCCGAAGGCGTCGATCTCGTCCGGGTGGGTCAGACCGGTGGCGATATAAGCTATTTTATCCGCGGCCAGCTTGCGCTTGATGCGGTTGGGTCGTAGTTGCATGTGGTTTCTCCTAAGCGCAGAGGGAATGGGCTATGTCGGTGCGGCGGAAGGGTACATCGGTTTGACCATTCTGGTTGATCGTCGCCATGGTCGCTCTCGTTTCGAGCCAGAGCCGATTCCATTGCTCGGGATCGCGGAGCTCGCTGTTCGGGTCGCGTCGGCTGCGGGCAATGAACCCGGGGAAGGCGATTCGACCGGTGGGCTGGTCGGTGGGGTTATAGCGCAGGTCGAAGCTCCAGCGGACCTCGTCGCTGATATTCGGATAGGATCCGTGCACGGTCTGTTTGTGGACGAAAACGACATCGCCGCGATCGACCGGCAGGGGGATGGCCCGATCGGCATCAAAGAGTTTTTCGGGAATCTGGGTGCCTCCGGCGAATTGGGGCGCATTGTCCATATAGTTCGCGCAGTGCGGCAGCAGGCCATTGCGGTGCGAGCGGGGCACGATCATCAGCGGGCCTTTTTCGATCGGAGTATCCTCTAGCGAAAACCACACCGTCAACATCTGGGTCTCATCGGCTTCTTCGGTGACCACCCCGTGGTCCTGGTGCCAGTGGGTAGCGCCGAGGATGGGGTTGCCGAATTGGTTTTTGGGCAGCAGGCCTTCGGGTGGCTTGATGCGCACGTGTTGTACTGGGTTGGAATAGATCTCCGGACCGATCAGCGACTCGACGGCATCGAGGAGGTCGGAGTCGGTGAGGGCGTGGAAGATCGCTGGACCGGCCCAGAAGGGCGAATCGGGTTGGACGTTATGGAAGGGCAGAGAGAAGTCGAAGTAATTGCTGTAGACCTTCTCGGTCTCGAGGCAGATCTGGATATAGCGCGCGCCGAAGTCCAGATCTTCGTAGCGCGAGCTGATCTCGCCTTTGGCGTATAGTGCGTCGGCCAGGCTGTCCAGTACGGTGGCGTATTCGGCGATGACGGGATCGAGGGTTTTAGCCGGGTCGATGACGCCTTTGACTACGACATAGCCCTCGCTCTCGAAGTGGTCGAGTTCGCGACGGGTGAGTGCAGGCATATATGTACCTCCCGATTTCTAATAGTGGAGTTTGGTCGCTATGCCAGGTTTTCAGGGTTGCTAATCTTGCGGCGGCGACTCCAGGAAGACAGTGACGCCCATATCGGCGTACTTCTGTCGCTCCTCAGCGGATCCGTTGCGGAAGCTGACGGCGGTGGGACTGCCAGCCAGGGCCTGCACTACGTGATCGATGCACTGGTCTACCGTTTTGAGTGTTGGATGCGGATTGTGCTTGAGGTCGGAGGCCAGGTCGGCGGGGCCGAAGGAGAGGCAGTCGACTCCGGCACGAGCCAGGGCACTGGCGCTGGTAACGGCCTGGACCGATTCGACCTGCAGCATCAGGAATCCGTACTCATTCCACCATCCGCCATAGTCCAGCGGGTCGCTGAACTGGCTCACACCGGGGCGATTGCCGCCCCCGTAAGAGCGCCTGCCGCGCGGCTGATAGTAAAAGTTGTCTACTGCTTCGTCGGCTGTCGCCACATCATCGACCTGTGGAACTTCGATACCGGTAGGACCGAGGTCTAGGTAGTTGCCGATCCTGTAGGTCTGCTGCGTATGCTTGATGCGGAAAAGAATCGCCAGTCCGCACTCGGCGGCCAGGGCACACGAAGCCGCCACGCGGTCTTCGTTCAACGGCGAGTGCTGGCTGTCGATAAAGCCGAATTCGTACGGTCCTTTTTCGAGTACTGCTTCGAATTCCTCTTTGCGGGTAAAGGCGGCGACTCCGTTGACGCCGACTACCTGTTCACCGCGCCGAATCTTCTCTTTCAAATTGATTTTGGTCATAATGGCTTATATCCAGATTCAGGAGAGGACAATGAGAGATTAAAAAATATAGGATAGCAAACAAGATAAAACTTTTGCCGACTTGGTCCAAGAGCCAATCGACCTTGCTGACCAGGCAATTCTCTTTGCGCAGTATTATGTGCCGGGAGTTGCTTGACCGTCCAGACTTCAATGCGTTTTATGGTTTCACCATTGAGCCCGTGGCGCAGGGTTCAAAGTGGGCCAATTCGCCTGGCTCCAGACCATTCAGGTTTATCGGGACCTTGTGCGCTGAGACCGTGCTGGCTAGGCTCTTGTCCACCGTAGAATCGGATGTAGAATCGAGACCTTTGGATGGATGTTTTCGCTCGCACCAGAAGGAGACCATAGATGCCTGACAAAACTCTGGCTATGCGACTCATTTTCGACGCCCATGTGGATCTGGCCCTTTTTGCTATAGCTTACAACCGCGACCAGACCGAGGATGTAGCCCAGATCAACCGGCGCGAAGCCGGGATGACGGATGCGCACGACCGCGGTTTTGCGGCGATGAGTCTACCCGAGTTTCGCCGCGCTGGCGTGGCGGTCTGCCAGTCGACGGTGGCGGCCAGGACCGATCGGGGTAGGCAGCGCCTGCGCCCGATGGATCTGGACTTCGGTACCCAGGCGATGGCCTATGCCTTTGCCCAGGGGCAGCTGGCCTATTACCGGGTTTTGGCCGAGCAGGGGGAGGTGCGGTTGATCGGTACGCGGAGTGAATTGGCGGAGCACTGGCAGTGCTGGGAAAAGGGCGGCGAACACCTGCCGGTCGGGCTCATTGTTTCGATGGAATGCGCCGACCCGATTGTCGATCCAGGACAGGTCCAGAGTTGGTTCGGGGATGGAGTGCGCTCGGTCAGTCTGGCCCATTTCGGTCGCAATTGCTACGCACATGGGACCGGCACCAGTGGGCCGCTCGACGGAAGGGCCGATGAGTTGCTGCGGGAATTCGAACGCGTGGGGATGATCCTAGATCTGACCCATAGTGCGGACGAGGGGTTTTACCAGGCGCTGGATCGCTTTGCCGGGCCGGTGCTCGCCAGCCATACCAATTGCCGGGGACTGGTGCCCGGGGATCGGCAATTCAGCGACCAACAGATCGAGTTGCTTATCGAGCGGGGCGCGGTTATTGGCACTGCGCTCGATGCCTGGATGCTGGTACCGGGGTGGGTTCTGGGGGAGTCCAGACCGGAGGAGACCAGTCTCGAGGCCGTGGTCGATCACATCGATCGCGTCTGCCAATTGGCCGGCAATGCCGAACACGCGGCGATCGGTACCGACACTGGAGGTACCAACCATATGCCAGCCGATTTCAGGACCAGTGAGGACTTGCAGCAATTGGCGGTGATTTTAGAGCGGCGCGGCTACGGCGATGAGGATATAGACCGGATCTTCCACGGTAACTGGTTGCGTTTTTTTCAGCAGTGGTTGCCTTTTTAGCACTCACTCGAAGAGCGGGGTTTCGCTTGGCGGCCTAAATACCAATTCCACCAGCCTGGCGACCAGACTTCTGAGACGGGGACTCTCGCCCTCGATGAGTTCGGACACCGGGTGCAGAGAGAAATCGAAGAAGGGGATCATCGCCTGGCGTTTCTGACCCGTGAAGGCTTTGCCGCCCGGTTGCGGCAGAGGATGGCGTCGGCTTCTCGTCGGATGGCGTCGATTTCGGTTGGGGAGAATACCTGACGCAGGACCAGGTAGCCAAAGGTTGCGAAGTACTTTTCTGCACTGCGTTTAGCACGGTCGGCTCCATTTTTCAGGTATCTCAAATGAGGTCAATGATAGGGCGCGATGGTCGGTTAAATAACTAGATACCAGCGGCTTGCCCGCCCTGGTTGAGCACCCTATGTTGTTTGCGATGTCGTCTGTGATTGCGCCGGATAGTTAAGTGCGGAGCGCGGATGGTACTGGGAAGTCCTGCGGATGATTGACAAGGACTAGGGTGGTATATCGCCAATGATCTAATTGGCGATGTCTGGGCGTAGATCGCGCTCGAAAAGTGCTGCGTCTAAAAACTATTGCGAATGCGAAGAAGGGAATTGATACCTCATGCCTAGACCGAAAACCAATAGACCGCCCAACCTATCGCTCTATCCTGCCGGGGGCCCCGGTCGCCAGCTCAAAGCCAGGCTTCGGGCCGGTGAGGTGTTGGTCGGAGGGATACTGGGTGAGATTGTCCGGCCATCGCTGGTAAAGTGCTACGAGCAGGCTGGATTCGACTTTGTCTATATCGAATACGAGCACGTTTTTTTCAGCTCGACCGACCTGGCCGATACGGTACTCGCAGCTCGTGATAACGGCCTGCCCGTTATCGCCAAGACCCCGCAGCTCGAACGCGCCGAAGTGGCCAAGTTACTCGAGTGCGGCGTGGTTGGTATTCAGCTGCCGCGCGCCGAGACGCGTGAGGAGATCGAGACCTTGCGGGGGTATTTGAAGTTTCCTCCGCACGGCACTAGAGCGGCAGCACCGGGCTATGGCAATAGTGATTTCGTGGTTCCGGAGGATAAACGGGCCTGGCTTCAGGCGCAGGACGAAGAGGTTTCTCTGGTGGTCCATATTGAGACCCGCACGGCCTATGAGAATGCCGAGGAAATCGTCAGTACGCCGGGTGTGGACATGGTCTACGTGGGGCCGGGGGATTTTTCGGTGGAGATGGGACAGCCGGGCAATCCCGAGCATCCGGATGTGCGCGGGCCGATGGCGGAGATCCTGGCCCTCTGCAAGCAGTACGGCGTGCCCTTTGGGACTACAGCGATCGATGTGCAGGCTGGCCAGCGCTGGGTGGAGGAAGGGGCACTATTTTTCGAGGCCGCGGACGAACTGGAGTTCGTGCGCGAAGGAGCAACGGGCCTGGTTGATGCTTACAGGCGCTTCTGCGGCTGATGGGGCAAAAGACTCGTCGATCAGCGCTCATCGGTTTCCTATTCCGGTTCTGCAAAGCGAACGAGATTCGCTAAGTGGCCAGGTTGCAGTAGATCGTAGCGATCTACGCGGCGCGGCGCGATTTCAATGCGGCCGTCGAAGAGCGCACCTTGGTAGCCCGAGCAGGCGAATCCGTCGGTGTTGCCGGCGTAGTAGGCGAATCCGTCGGTATTGCCGGCGTAGTAGGCGGCGAAGAGTGTTTCATTGGCATGTTGCTTGCAGTCGATGATCAGGCGTTGCCGGTAGGAACCTTCGTTCATTCGCAGCTCTCTTTGGATATTTGCGTTCGCGATCCCCGTTTTGCGATTTTCGACCCACATAGCAACTGGCTGGCGTCGTTCGACGCTTGTGTCTGTGCTCGGGATAGCGCTTTATTATGGCGTTATCCTAGGAGGCCGTCATTATGCTTATTCGTTTTGAAATTACTGCGCGTCAGCCTGTGCTCGCCGGCAAATCTTTTGGCGCTGTCGGTTCGTACGAGCAGTTGAAGGGCAGCGCCTTTTTCGAACTCGACCCGGGGCATCCGCGCAATGCACCGATCGTCGATTTGGAACGAGCGGCGACAACGAGTTCCGGAGCGGTCGAGTGTCGCGCTGATATTTGGGTACTGCAACCGCTGGACCCAGATCGTGGAAATGGTAATCTCTTATACTACGTGCTCAACCGCGGGCGCAAGGGAGCGTTGTCGACCTTCAATCTGGCTCAGGGGTCGAATGCCCCGATATCGGCAGAGGAATTCGGCGATGGGCTGCTGATGGAGCAGGGCTATACGGTCGCCGCCTGCGCCTGGCAGGCCGATGTGCCGCCAGAAGCCGAGGACAATCCGGATCTGATGACTCTGGATGCGCCTGTTGCACATGGAGTTCAGGGCTTGGTGGGGTGTGAGATTCTGGTCGATGCGCCTGTTGCGGTGCACTCGCTGGGCAGTCGCTACCACCGGCCCTATGCCCTGGCCGAGGGGACCGAAACCGAGGCCTGGTTGAGTGTCCGCGAGGAGCCCTATGGCCCGGCAGAAACAATTCCGCGCGAGGAATGGGAGTTTACTCGGCTCGACGACGGACGTCCGGCGATCCGCTATACGGCGGGTTTTGTGCCCGGGTTGATCTACAATCTAGTTTATACCGGTAAAGATCCTCAAATCATGGGAGTCGGTCTGGCTACGACGCGGGATTTTGTCTCCTGCCTCAAGGGGAATGGGGGCGATCCGAGATTGTGGGATGAGCGTCCGGCTCTGGCGCGAGCCTATGGATTCGGTTCCTCGCAAAGCGGACGTTTCCTACGCCATTTCCTCTATCAGGGTTTTAATGAAGACGAAGAGGGTCGGCAGGTCTTCGATGGTCTGCTGCCCAATGTCGCGGGTGCCAGTCGAGGTTCGTTCAATCACCGCTTCGCCCAACCCTCGCGCCATTCGAGTGCTCACTTCGACGTCTTTTACCCCACCGAGCAATTTCCCTTTAGCGATACCCCCGCCGAGGATTCTCTGACTGGCGCGAGCGGTGGACTGCTCGATATTTGCGGGCAGCAGCGGACCACGCCGAAAATTTTCTACGTCAATTCTTCGACCGAATACTGGAACCGAAGTGCTTCGTTGACCCATGTCGATACCGATGGTAGCCAGGATCTGATTCTGCCTCCGGAGGTGCGTATCTATCACTTCGCCGGGACTCAACACGGAGCGGCGGAAATACCGACCGGTCCGAATCCCCTGCCGGGCAACCCGGTGGAGTTTCGACTTGGTCTTCGTGCATTATTGCAGGCTTTGGACGAGTGGGTGCGTTTGGGTATCGATCCGCCGCCGAGTTCTTATGGGCAAGTACGTGACGGGACGCTGGTCGATCCCGCTGCGCTGGAATTTCCGGCGTTGCCGGGGCTCTCGCCGCCGCGGGTACATCGCCGGCCCTGTCGGCTTGATTTTGGTCCCGCCTGGGATCGAGGCATCATTGATGTTGAACCGCCGGATCTGGGCACCGAATACCCGGTGCTGGTGCCGGCAGTGGATGCGGACGGCAACGAACTCGTGGGTATTCGCCTGCCCGAGGTCGCGGTGCCGCTGGGGACCTTCGTCGGCTGGCGGTTGCGCACCGAAGCCATGGGAGCCCCTTGGGCGATGGTCGGGTTGCAGGGCGTCTGGCTGCCTTTTGCACCTGATCTAGATCTTGCGGATGAGGGAGATCCACGCCCGGTCATTGCGACACGCTATCGCGATCGAGTTGATTATATACACCGGGCGGAAGAGGTCGCCCGGGCTCTGATAGATCGACGTTTGCTTCTGGCGCGGGATTTGCAGCGGGTCGCCGAGCGGGCGGGGCAGATGTACGATTGGACGATTGCTAAAGAGAACCAGGCCTGAGGAGGATATATGGATCATTCTGCCAGACGACTTTTGCTCAACGGCATTTGGGAATTCGCGGAGGGTGCGGATGGAGATCCGCCGCAGGAGGGTTGGCAGCCGGTGCGCGTTCCGCATCGCTCACGGGAATTCGAGCCGGATCCGCCCTCATCGGGCTGGTATCGCACGCGCCTGCGGGTTCCCGAGCATTGGGATGGCCAAAGTCTCTACCTCGATATGGGACGGGTGCGGCATTACGGTCGAGCGTACCTAGATGGAGAGGTGCTTGGTGAGCACTACCATATGCGGCTTCCCTGGCAGCTGGATTTGAGCGGACGCTTAAGTCCTGGGAGCGAATCCGTATTGGTGGTGTATACCCATAATTGCAGCGGTTCCTATGCCCATGCGGAGGTCGATGGATTGAGCGAAGGCGCCGAAAAGGCGATCGATACGCTTTTCTGGTTCACTAGCGCGGCGACGGTCGGGATCGAGGACGATGTCTGGCTCTATCGGCAGCCACAGGTGCGGCTAGAGGATCTGTACGTGGTCACTTCGGTGCGCGAAAAAACCATCCGCGTCGAGGCCCGGGTGTGCAATGAGGGTGAAAGGCCTTATAGCGGTGCGGTCCAATGGCGGGTTGAGCGCGATGGTCGGATGGAATTGGAAATGCCTTCTTCTGCTGTGGAAGTCGCGGCAGGAGGAACAGCGCAAATCCAGGCTGAAATGGTCTGGGAGGATCCGGTGATCTGGGGGCGACCGCCCTATGGTGAGCCGGTGCTCTACTTCCTGCGGGCCTCGCTCGGCGCCGAAGAGGAGGTCGTGCGTTTCGGTTTCCGCGAAGTGTGGGCCGAGGGTGATCAGTTGTTGCTCAATGGCGAGAAGCTGATGCCCTGGGGTGACCACACGCTCCCCTATGTGTACGAGCGCCAGTGGCTGACGCGGAAATTTCAGGAGTTGGCCGATGCCAATATCAGCATTGTCGAACACCATCGCTACGATCCGCCCGAAGTGCTCTACGATGTGGCTGATGAGATGGGGGTCTTCGTGGTTGGAGCCAATTTCTGCGTCGGCACGGGGCAGGTGCCGCGCGAAGTAGATCGGGAAGAGGAGCTGGCGTTGATTATGCAGAGCCACTTGGCGGTGGCCGATCACTGGGTCCGCCGGGTGCGCAACCATCCCTCGATTCTGTTCTGGGATATCACCGATGCGCGCGAACCGGCATTCTGCGTGCCCTTGCTGCGCAAGGTCAAGGAACTCGACCCCACTCGGATCGCCGAGGTGAGTTTCGAACCGCATGTGGCCGACGAGGAATTGATCGAGCTGATCGATTGTTATCGGCTCTTCTGTGGTCTGGAGTCGGTCGAGGAATATATCGAGACCATTCGCTCAAAACTGCCGGTCAAGCCTTTGCGGGTGGGCGAGGCGGGAATTTTCGAAGGATCTATATGGGGAGCGGACGAAGATCCGCCGCTGAAGGAGGGGTGGTGGGATATGCTAGTGCGAATTCCCGAACTCAATATCCATGGTTTGCAGACCTTTCACCTGGCAGATATGGACTACCACGGCTTTAGTGAAAATATTCCCAACAATCTGGTGGTAGCGACCGAAGCGGAGATCAACTGGCCCTCGGATTCGGGGATGGATGCGCGGATCGATCCCTTCGGAGAGGGAACGCAGGCGGCTTGGGGCAAGGCGAGGCTCTATCTGAACTGGTGCGATCCGTCGCTGCCGGTTTCGCAGCCCACGGCGACTAGCCGTTGGTCGCGCGACTTATTTCGCCGCTGGACCGGGCGCGATGTGGGTCCGCTCAACGGGGAGCGGGTGCCGGAGTTGATCGTGGAGGTGGTCCGGGATGGCGAGTCAGTGGCCGGGGCGCAGGTCTTTGTCGCTGCGTGCGAGGGACAGGGTTTGGAGCCGTACGGAGTTCAGGCCGATGCGCGCGGCACCAGCTGGTTCGTACTGCCGGAACCGGGACGCTACGAGATCCGCGTTGGGGAAAAGAGCATGGAGGTCGAGACGCGTCGGTATCCGGTGCGCGCGCCGGCGGGCTACGATCACGTGCAGCGGGTGCGGTTGGCCATTTAGCTGGCGATCTTGAGTATCCGCATTTCTCCCTTCGATCTGAACCGAACTCGGGAGCGAACCGCCAGGGTCGCAGTCAATCGTAGTGCTCTAATGCATAGAAAGCGACGAGAATACTTATGGCCAATCCTAATTTGCTCTATATCTTCACCGACCAGCAGCGCGCCGACACCATGCGCTGCTATGGCAACGATCTGATCGAGACACCGGCGCTCAACGCCCTGGCCGATGAAAGTTTCGTTTTCGATCGGGCCTATGTGAGCCAACCGGTGTGCAGCCCGGCCCGGGCGACGATGCTGACCGGACGCTGGCCGCATACGGCGGGAGTTCCTTCGTGCAATGTGCCGTTGGACGCTTCGGTGCCGACTTTCGCCGAATTGCTGCCGAATGATTATCGCACCGCTTTTATGGGCAAGTGGCATCTGGGAGATGAAATTTTTCCGCAGCACGGTTTCGAGACCTGGGTGGGGTCCGAAGATTCGTACCGGCGTTCGTATTCGAGTCCCGATAAACTCAAAGTGTTGAGTCCCTATCATCACTTCCTGGTCGAAAATGGTTTCGTGCCCGATAGCGAAAACCAGGGGCAGCGAGTTTTTTCGCGGCATTTCGAGGCCTCGTTAGATGAGGAATTTACTAAGGCTTCCTATCTGGGGGACCAGGCAGCGGCATATATCCGTCAAAGCGGCGATGATCCCTTTGCACTTTGCGTGAGCTATCTGGAGCCGCACCCGCCGCACACCGGACCGCTGAACGAATATTACGACCCGCAGCGTCTACCGGTCGGGCCGAGTTTCATGCGGCACCCGCCCGAGGATGCGCCGCTGATCGTGCGGTTGATGGCGGCCTTTTATATGGCATCGGAAAACTACGGGTTGGATTTGCAGACCGATGCGGGTTGGCGCGGGTTGATGGCGCGCTATTGGGGCAACGTGAGTTTGGTCGATCGGTCGCTGGCAAAGATTCTCAAGGCGTTGGAAGAAAGCGGCAAGGCCGACGATACGATCGTCGTTTTCACCTCTGACCACGGCGAACAGATGGGAGATCACGGCATTTTGGGCAAGACGCTGATGTATGAGGAGTCGGTGCGGGTGCCGTTGCTGATTCGCGCGCCGATGCTCGGGCAGCAAGCGCGGCGGATCGGTGGCAACTTCAGTCATATCGATCTGGTGCCGACGCTGATGGAATTGATGGGGTTGGCGGTGGATGACGGGATGCAGGGGCGAAGCCGATTGACGGTACTGCGTGGCGAGGAGAGTCTGGTCGATAGCGATGTTTTCGTCGAGTGGAGCGGTGCCGATGGACATCCCCCGGCCTCGATCGGCGAAGCCGAGCCCAATCGCAGCATGGTGCATCCGCTGCGCACGGTCATTTCGGCCGAGCGCTGGAAACTCAATCTCTATGGGGAAGGCCAGGGCGAGCTCTACGATCTCAACACCGATCCGCACGAGCTGGAAAACCTCTACCATCGGCCCGCGCAACAGGGACAGGTCCGCGAATTGGCACAGCGGATTCAGGCCTGGCAGGAGCGGAGCGGAGACGAGGCGATACTGCCTGCGCTATGAGGGTTTCCGTTAGAGGAGGCGATATGGATAATTTGGGCCGGATAAGCGAGACGAATAATACGTTATCGCTCTGCACTTATCCGACCTTAGACCTCGGCCGTCTCTATTCAGAGACAGGGGCTGGATTACTTTTCCACCGAAAATTATAGAACAGCGTTTTTCGCCATAATATTAGGACGAGCGGGGGAAGAGTTTGTCTGTTAATGCCTGCTCTGTGGTTTGCGATTTCCCCGAATGATCGCCGCCGAGCCAGCGGTAGGCGCGGGGAAAAAGACTTAGCGAACGATCTTCCAGCGGCAGTTTGAGTGCTACGCTGCCCCAGAGCGCCGAGTACTTGGCGGCGATGGCGGCTTCGAGCGATTGGCGCAGATCGTGGCCGGAGATGAATAACTCGCCGCCATTCTCCACCACGTCGAGAAATGAGAGCACCGAAGTTCCCAGATAGGTGTAGCGGGGGTATTCTAGCGGCGTATAGGGGCGGTCTACTTTGATTCGCTTACCTTGTTCGTCGAAACCCTGGAAGATCTCGGGTGGCGCCCAATCCCAGCGCACCAGCGCATTATCACTCCAGATGTCGACGCCGCGTAGGGGTGTCGGCGATCCGAAAACCGGGGCGATCAAGCCATTGTCGAGTTTGAATTGTCCGTTGATGATCAGGTCTTCATCGTCGTCTTTTTCGAGCGCTTCCTGCGGAGTGCCCCAGGCGATGACTTCGGAGATTTCGGCCTGGGTGAGCAGTCGCAGAACCGCGATGTGCTGGCAGCCGCCCCCCGAGATTTCGCCGCCCCATCCGTGGACGCTGGCCCCTCGTAGTGGGCCGTACTCGCCCGCGTGTACCCAGCGTGCTGCTTCCTGGACCTCGCCCATCGCGCGTTGCAGGTTGCCGCCGGCAAAGACCACGCCGCGCTCTTCGCACTCTGTGATCATCTCGTCTACATCGGAGAGTTTCGCCTCGATGGGCTTGTCGGCGGAGACCCCTTTGACACCGGCTTGAGCCGAGGCGATCACCGCCTCTTTAATGTATTTTCCAGGCAGCACGACGACCGAGATATCGGGGCTCTGGTGGCGGAACAGGTCTTCGGCATCTCGATAGAGCGCGGAAATACCGAAGCGCTCGCCGACGGCCTTGCGGCGCTCGGGGTTGTATTCGGCAATGGCGACCAACTCGGTATTGGGCAAGGTCTGGTAGACCTCGGCGTAGTGTTGGCCCAGACGGCCGCAGCCGATGATCGCGACAGTGTATTTTTCAGCCATAGTCATTTTCTCCTCAGTCCCAGATGGGCCAGTCTCGTGCTTGTAATTGGGTCCAGATTTGCTCGAATTCTTCGCTCCCGTCGTCTTCGCGTTCTCTGAAGCGGATACCGGGAGCGAAGGGCTCGTCGACACCTTGTTTCATCAATCGTTCGGTTTGCTGCAGATTGCGGTAGTAGTGCTCGATTCCGCCGGGGAGCGTAAGGACCGAGAAATGGCGCGGCCATTCGGCCGCCGGCTCGTCGCGGTAGCGGGTGATGGCATCCTCGTCGAGCTCGACTCCCAGACCTGGTCCAGAAGGCACCTTCATAAAACCGCGCTGGACTCTAAGAGGCTCGGTGATCAAGTCGTCGATATAGCAGTGGCTGGCAGTGACGCCGGGCAGGGTCGCGGTGCGCATGACCGCACCGAGTTGGCAGGCGAAGGCCGCGGTGATGCCGGTGCCGACGTATTGCAGTAAAATCGGAGTATTGGCTGCGGCGAAGCACCAGGACGCGGCCAGTGCGCCGCGGATATTTTCGTGGCTGCAGAGCGCGCCGTCGAAATCGCCGGCGCGCAGTCCCAGCCAGGGGCCGGAGGGCTGGCGTACCGGTCCGTCGAGAACGGTGCCGACGCCGTGGAGGTAGAAGGGGATGCGGATTTCGTTGTGCAGTCGACGCCATCCCTCTATATCGTTGGCGAAGATCGGCTCTTCGATGCCTTTGACGATGGGAATTTTTTCCAGTTCGCGCAAAATCGGCAATGCCGTCTCGACATTGACCAGCGAGCCGTTGAAGTCGAATTCGATGCGGAAGTCGGAGGGGGCGGCTTCCTGCATCGCCTGGGCCTGTTCAACCACGTCGTAGAAGGCCCGGGCTTTGCACTTGAGTCCGCGATAGCCGCGCGCGGCGGCTTCTGCCACTTCGGCTGCCGAGTCCTCGGGCGACATCGAGGGCATCCACCAGCCCATGCATACCCATTCTCTGACTTGTTGGCCCATGAGTTTCGAGGCCGGGATTCCGAGGTGCTTGCCCATCAGGTCGTAGCAGGCCATGTCGAGATTGAAGCGTCCGGTACTCATCACGTGGTCAAAGGGGCTAGTGCCCAAGTAAGAGTCGAGCAATGCTTGTTCGAAGGGCGGGCCGGGATTTTCGCCCAGGCCGACCAGACCGGTGTCGGTGTGGAATTTGTAGAGGGTCAGCTCTTCGGTCATCCCGAAGTGGTAAAATGCTTTGCGGATCCGGTCCTCATAGGGGATTCGCAGTGGAATGGTTTCGATCTCGGTGATTTTCATGATCGGGATCCTCGATCTTCAGCGGCGGCGTGGTAAGAGGTTGCGACCCAGTCGGCGTTCTGCGCGACATTGGCCAGGTAGACTTCGTTGATGGTTCCCTGGAAGCGGGCACTGCCGCGGGCGATATGGCCGAGGTCGATGCTGGCATTGGTCTGCTGGAGCGGATGGCCGGAAGCCGGGCGTCTGGCGGCGAGGGCACCATCGATATAGAGTGCGATTTCGGCACCGTCGTAGACTCCGACCAGGTGATGGGTGCCGGGTGCGAGGGGTTGGTGGCAGGCAATATCGACGGCTCCCCCGGAGGTGTTGACCGTAAAGCTGGGTCCCCGTAGTGCGGCACATAGTCCACCGTTGTGCCCGAAGTCGCCGTAGCGGAGCGAGAAGGCTCCATCGCTGCCCAGGGTATCGTAGCGGAGGACGCGGCCATGGGCCTGCCCGTCGTCGCGGTCGCCGCGCCAGGGAGCGGCGTAGAAGTAGCGTCCGTCGAAGGCTCCGGCGTTGTAGGCAGTGGTATTCAAGCCGTCGGTACAGCTGGCGTCGTACGCAGTCCAGCTTGCGGGATCGGTAAAGGCTTCCGTGGTATCGTAGCGGAGCCAGTTGCAGTGGAAGATGCTTTCGCCGGGTGCGGCTGCGCGGGTGAAGGGCATATAGTAGATATAACGCCCATCGAAGAAACCGCCATCGAAACCGCCGGTATCCAGACCGTCGGTCTGTGCCGCGTCGTGGGTTTCCCAACTCCGGGGATCGGAGAAGGGTTTTTCGGTGTGGTAGCGCAGCATCTGGCTATTGCCGTAGGCACAGAAATAGATATGACAACCGTCGAAGAGTACGCCTACATTCATTTGCATGCCGAGTGGGCTGGCGTCGAAGGTTTCCCAACTCTGCGGGTCGGTGAAATTTCCCTCGGTGGCATAGCGCAGGACTTCGCCGCCGCTGAGGGGGGCGAAATAAACGTGGCGCCCGTCGTAGACTGCCCCGTCGAAACACGTGGCTTGAGGTGAGACCTGCTGGGCGTCGAAGACAGTGTAGCTGGTGGGGTCTTTTAGCGGGGCCCGGGTGTCGTAGCGCAGGATCTGGCCGCTGGGCTCGTCGTCCAGAGAAGCGCCTGGGTTGGCGGTGTCAGCGGTTTTGGCCTGTGTATAGCCCGGACAGAAGTAGAGGTATTGCCCGTCGAAGGCCAGGCCCTGCCCGGAGTGGGGGAATTCGGCGTCGTGGGCTTCCCAGTTGCTGGAATCTTTGAACGATCCTCGGGTGTCGTAGCGCAGCAGGCGCGAGTGATGGGTTTTGCCGTCGTCGCGGGGATTGAAATAGACATAGCGCCCATCGAACGCGCCGCCGTAAAAACCAGCGCTGTGCAGGTCGTCGGTATAAGAGGCGTCGTAGGCTTCCCAGGCAGCGGGGTCGTTGAACTCGCCCTGGGTATCGCAGCGCAGAACGCGGCCGTGGACCGAGCCGCGGTCCTTCTGGTCGCGGATCGGGCAGAAGTAGATATAGCGTCCGTCGAATACTGCACCGAAGTAGCCTCGGGTATTGAGGCCGTCGGTCGTTCCGGCATCGAAAGCGGAGAAGGCGTCGAAGGTGGCGCGGGGTGCCCATTGCGAGACCAGCGGTTGCATCGCTTCGGCGCGAAGGTCGGAGCTGTGGACCCAGGCGCCGACGGTCAGTGCCGTATCGAGGGAGAGGTCGAGTTCCAGGGCGGGAGCGGGTTCTGAGGTTGGTGTTATGCGGTGTTCAATGAGCTTGGTCATGAATATCCCCGAGATGCGATTGGATGAACCGCTGCCAAAGATACGTTTTATCCCTGGCGCTGCCAATTGCATGGCCATTGGCAGGATATATTGTGTCGGGGCTGATCGACTTCTACTCGGAGCAGGATCCAGCTTTTGGCCGCTATTGCATCGATTGGGCCGGAGTGGGGCAGTGCGCCGGGCACTTCATTCGGTTGTTGGCTCCAGTGTTAGGGCAGCGCTTTCTCTTCGCGCAGCAGGCGTATCGTCTGGCGAAAGGCATCGATGGTTTGTTCGCGGTCTGCGTCGGTATGGGCGGCGGAGACCGGTGCGCCGGGCCAGCCCTGGATATCGACGCCGTGGAGCAATACGCCGAGGCGGACTTTCATCGCCAGAGCCGGATCGTTGGGTGCTTTGATGGTCTGGTAATCGTGTTCACCGGCTTCGATGCGTTCGCGGCTGGTGTCGATGCCCTGTGGGTTCAGGAAGACGTGGAAGCCGCCGAAGCTGCCGTAGGCGATCCAGGATACGCCCTCGGCCGCAAAACTCTCGTTCAATCCGTCCATCAGGGCATTGCCATAGTCTATAGCCTGTTGGCATACCTCGGTGTCGCGCACGATGTCGAGTGCGGCGATGCCTGCTGCACAGGTGGTGGGTACTGCATTGAAAGTGCCCATGTGGAAGATCTTTTCCGCGCCGTCTTGTGCCGCGCGGCGGAAGTCCAGCCCGGCTAGAATATCGCGGCGGCCGACGAGTGCGGCGCCGGGCATGCCGCCGGCGACGATTTTGCCCAGCGTCGCCATATCGGGTGTGATGCCATAGGCTTGTTGAGCGCCTCCTCTGGAGCAGCGAAAACCGCAGATCACCTCGTCGAAAATCAGCACGGTGTCAGTTGCGGTGGCCAACTCGCGCAGCCCCTGCAAAAATTCGGGTTGGATCGGTACCTGGCCCCAGGTCGATCCGGTGGGTTCGAGGATGATCGCGGCGATATCGCCGGATGCGCGGAGCAGCAGCTCGGTCGCTTCCAAATCGTTGGGGGGCGCGTGGACTATGGTTGCAGCAGTGCCTGCGGGCACGCCGCGCGGCGGGGTGCCATCGTGGTGATTGACGAAACCGCCGGCGACATAGTCGTGCCAGCCGTGGAAATGACCGGTGAAGCGGAGGATTTTTTCGCGCCCGGTATAGGCCCGCGCCAGGCGCATAGCGAGCATCGTGGCCTCGGTGCCCGAGTTATTGAAGCGGACGCTCTCGGCACAGGGGATCAATGCTTGGATTCGCTCGCCCCATTCGAGCTCGAGTTCGTGAGAGGCGCCGTAGTGGGTGCCCTTGTCCAGTTGTTTGCGGACGGCCTCGGTGACTGCGGGGTGGTTGTGGCCCAGAAGGAGGGCGCCGTGACCGCCGGGATAGTCGACGTATTCGTTGCCGTCGAGGTCCCATTTGCGTCCGCCATCGGCATGGGTGACGTAGATGCCGTGCGGCTCGATATATCGAGCGTCGTGGGTGATGCCGGTGGGGAATATATTCCGTGCTCTGCTGGCTCTCTCGAGCGACGTGGCGGTTTTGCGACAATAGGCTGCGACCAGAGGCGAGTTGTCTAGATCTATCGGGCAGGGGGGCGCTAACTGAGTGGTGGTCATGGCGGAGTTCCTTTATTGAGCGTTTATACGGTCCAGGGCGGCGTCGAGCTGGGCGGCCATTTCTTCCGGGGGGGTCAGGGGTGAGCTGACGTCATCGTAGGGGGTGACCTGGTTGGTTTTCGGGTCCCAGTGCACAGGGCCATAGGGGGCTGGTTGACCGGTCTGGGCCATATGGTGGTAGAGCGAGTCGCCCTTGTTGTAATGCCAGAATTCGCCGGGGTAGTGCAGAAAGCCCTGACGTTCCATCAGGGTAGTGATTTCGCGGCGGTTTTGCCGCTCTTCAGTACTGACGAAGGGCGAGTCCATCGGCGTGTACTCGCTCATTTCCAGATAGGGTTTGCCGCGCCAGACTTCTTGCCCGTCGTCCAGGCGAAAGACCGAAATATCGACTGCGGCGCCCATGGTGTGGGTGCCGCGGTTGGGATAGTTGGCGACCAGGCAGGTCGAGCGGCGGCGGATCAGATCCAGCGGTGGAGTCTGGCCGCCGAGCTCCCAGCGACAGCTGCCGACAATCATGTCGAACACCACTGGTTTCTGCCCGAGCAGGGTCTGCATCTGCTGTGTGCGGTAACCGTCCTCGATTTTGAGCAGCCAGCCGCGTTCGCGCATTTCGCGAGCGATGGCCAGGAGGTCGGGGATTAGGCTCTGACGGATATAGAAGATGCGGTCGAGATCGCCGGCGATTTTAGTTGTGGAAAAGAGCATTTCTATACCGGCTTCATCGGCGGCATCGGCTATAGAGGCGAATCCCTCGCCGGACTCGATGGTGGGATATTCGGTCATCGCCTGCAGCAGGTGGTGGCTGCGCTCCATATGCTCGGTCCAGAAGCGGCGGCGGTTTTCTTCGTCAGGGTGGGTTTCGGGCGGCATGTTTTTAAGCGTCGGGAGGTGGTCGCGAAGTATAAGCAATTCGTCGAGGAGCTACAATAACGGGGACCGGAGTGGATGAATCAAGTCTGCCGGGTGTTGACAGTACCTCCTTTGTTTGTCTGCTTCCCAGGTAGTGAAGCATTCACCGGGAGCGAGATAATGATCATTAAAGACATCGAAGCGATTCTCCTTAAAATGCGCTACAGACCCGAGTTGGAGCAGTGCGTGCTGCGCTCGGGGTTGCGCAGTACCAACGCGCAGGTGACGCTCTATCGCGTCGAGTTGGAGGGGGGTGCGGTGGGGTACGGTGATAGTAGCGGCGTGCCGACGGACATAGCGGGTTTTATTGGGCGCAATGCCCTTACCGGTCTCCGGCAGGTTCGCCACGGTGGCGTGCAGATGGCGCTTTATGATGCGGTGGGGCGAGCGCTGGGTGTACCGGCGCACGAACTAATGGGCCGGCAGGTGCGCGATAAGGTTCCCTTTGCCTACTGGAGCTGTTGTTTGAGTCCGGAGGAATGGGCGCAGCAGGCCCAGCGGGCGGCCGAATTGGGCTATAGAGTTTATAAGTTCAAGTGCCGTCCCTGGTGGGATCCGGTCGAGCAGATCGAGGCGGTGGCCAGGGTGGTGCCCGAGGGATTTACCTGTTGGCTGGATTTCAACGGACATCTGCGCGAAGTGCGGCAGGCTCTGCCGGTGCTGGAGGAGTTGTCCAGGCACGACTGTATTGGAGGCTTCGAGTCGCCGATGCCGCAGCGCGATGCGGAAGGGTATCGCACCCTGCGCGCCAAACTCAATAAACCGATCGCTGCACACTTCGGCAGCGGCTGTTGTCATGTGCGTTCGGATCCAGGTTTCGATAGAGGCGTGACGGCAATGGACCAGGTCGCAAGGGGGTTGTGCGATGGTTTTGTGATGGGGGGCGGTGATGTACAGGGCGTGCTCGAGAACGCGGCGGTGGCTCAGGAGGCGAAGAAGCCGTTCTGGATTCAGGTGGTGGGGACCGGTTTGCGGGCGGCGTGGGTTGTGCATCTGGCAAGCGTATGTAGGCAGGCGACGCTCTCGAGTTTGGCGGCACATAATATCTGGAAACAGGATCTGGTGGAGGGGCCGGTGCCGGTAGCCGGTTTCGCCCCGGTGCCGCAGGGACCGGGGTTGGGAGTAGAGGTTGATGAGGCGGCGATTGCGGAGCTGAGACGGGCCGAGCCGTTGGAGGTGGCGCGGGAGATTACCACCGTGGTCCATCCCGATGGTGTGCGCTGGCACTTCGCCTCCGAGCAGCAGCGGCATGAGACCTATTACTTCGGCAGCGCGCCGGGCTTTGTGCGCGGGGTGCGGCTGGAGACCCGAGCTGACGATGGTTCGGCGGATTTCGCCGATTTATTTGGCCGCTGCGAAATTGCACCGGTGCTGAGCGGGAGCTGAAATATGAATATACCACCAGCTGATGGTCGTCGCGTTCCGGTGGAAGAGTTGCGTGGGCTGGTTGCTGAGATTTTCGCTGCGGTACCAGTACCAGCCGCCGATGCGCAGCTCATTGCCGATTTGCTCATCGATACCGAGTTGCGCGGAGTGGTTAGTCACGGCGTGCTGCAGGTGGAACGCTATGTGACCAACTTCAGGGAGGGTATGACCAATACCCATCCGCAGGTGAAGGTGCTGCGCGAAGGACCGACGACGGCGGCGTTGAGCGCCGAGGGAGGGTTGGGGATCGTGGCGGGGACACAGGCGATGCAGATGGCGATTGCCAAGGCCAAAGAGATGGGTATGGCAGCGGTGACGCTGGTCTATCACGAACATATCGGCAGTGCGGGCAAATACGTGCGGATGGCGATGCGCGAGGATATGGTCGGCATCTGTCTTTCGGGGCGCAGCACCTCACCGAATCCATATCAGGGGATGGTGAGTGGGTCTATCCAGGGCAGTCCGCCTTTTTGTATCGGTGTACCTTCAGGGCCGGATCATCCCGATTTCCTGGTCGATTTCGCCACCGGAATGCCCTGGGACGAGGAAAGCTTCGCCAAGATGCCGGAGGTGTATTTTCGCGGTCTGGGGTTGGCGCATGCGGCCAATATGCTGAGCGGTACTTTGGGGGGGCAGATGCTGGAGGAGTACGATCGGAGGAATATTCAATATCAGCGCGCTGATCAGTCGTCGTTCTACCTGGCGCTGGCGATCGAATCCTTCGTGTCGGTGGAGGCGTTCAAGGCCGATATGGACGATCTGATGCAGAGCGTGGCAGGGATGGACCCGTTTCCGGGCCTGGAGTTGGCGCACTTGCCCGGTGGACCGGAATGGCACCGGGAGCGGGAATACGCCCGCGACGGAATTCCGATTTCACTGGAGGCGGTTGAGGGGCTGGAACGGATGGGCGAATTGGTGGGGGTGGAAATGCCCTGGTAGTTTCAGCGCCGGTCTTCGAGCCAGTACGAATAGAGTCGGGCCTGGTGCAGGTAAAATTTCAGCCGCACCGGTTTTTCGAAGACCAGATCATGCGGGTGTTTCCAGATGAATTTTCCGCGGAGGCTGTTGCCGGTAAATGGTGGCGGTTCTTCGCCGGGGACCCAGAAGCCCGGGTGGGGACGACCGGTTTCGCCGTCCTGGATCTCGGCGTAGATCTCGCCCCAGCGCGCGTCGGCGTTGAGATAGAGATCCTCGCCGCGCCAGTGGAAGGGTTTGGTGACGATAGTGCCGATTTCGTCGCCGTCGATCGAGGCGAAACGGTCGGGTGGGAGTTTGGCCAGCGAGAGCGCGCCGGAGTCGGCGAAATGGCTCTCGTTGACGTTGAGGCGGAAGAGCTCCTTGCAGCGGTTGAAACGGCGGTACATTTCGATAGTACCGGGCATGCGCAGCGCGTTGTAGTAGGCCCAAATTTCACCGTTGTCGCGGACGATGGGCGGACCGGACATCAGCAGCTGGCTGGTGCCGTAATTTTTTCCGTCGAAAGGTTCAATACCGATGAATGGGGTCCGCTCGGCGACTCTTTCCCAGGTGTGGAGATCGCGCGAGACGGCCATCTCGATCTGGTTGATGCGGGTGTAATTGGTCGCCGGTGGGGGTATGGCGCCGAATGGATTGAAGACGGTCGGAAAGCCGATGTACAGGCCCTGATAGGGCAAAACGGCCATATTGTAGATCTCGGCGATATAATCCTTGTCATCGATGATCGGCGGGGTGATATAGGCTGGATCGTCGATGATTTTGCGGACCCGTTGGCGGCGATTTTCCCGGTCGGTCTCGTCGCTGTGGAAGATGAGCACGGGGTCGGAGAAGGTCGTGAAGTCTTTGCTGGTCGAAAGCTAGACCGAGCGTCCCCATTCGGTGCCCTGCTTGACCAGTGCGAGGTATTGTCGGGTATAGGGATCCCAGGTGAATTGCGATTCGTCCTGGCTGGGGATCGAGATGGAGTCGAGCATGGTCCAGGCGAAACCATCGGGCGATACGCCGGCCTGGCGGTCGCCGGATGAAAATAGGGCCTTGTAGCGGCGTTCGGGGTCGGGGTCTTGCTCATCGCGGACGATATGGTACATGCCGGGGCCGTTGGGATCGCAGGCGATATTGTTGTTTTTGGATCCCTCCCATTCGTAGAGTCCTAAATCGGGTTTTTCCCATAGTTCGCCGTCTTTAGATCTCGCATAGCGGGCACCCGGGCCCATGTACCACCATTCCCATAAGTTTTTTTCTGGGTTCCAGATCGGTGCACTGCGGCTCTGTACTCCGCCGTTGATGAGGGGGCCGAATTTTTTGGGTGAATGCAGGGAGCGGGTGGTATCCTGACTCAGGATCAGGCCGGCGTCGTCGAGGAAGAGCTGGTGATATTGTTTGGGATCGATCAAGTCGTGCATTATGGGATCCTGGTTTCTCGTCGCGTAAGGGTGTGATGATTGCGCTGTGCTGACGAAATATGCGCGGTTGCCCCCTTTGTGGGGATCGGGTAAAATACACTGCAGTGGTCGCTCGAACAACCGGCGCGACCGAGAGCGAGGAGGCGTTTGGCGATGAGTGAAAATATGCGCGAGTGCTATTTAGCGGAACGGGTGGCGCTGGTCACTGGAGGGGCACAGGGCAATGGCCGTGCGATTGCTGCCGAGTTAGCGCGGCGCGGTGCCGATCTGGTGTTGGTCGACATCGATCCCGAAGGCGTGGAGCAGAGTGCTGGAGCGTTGCGGCAAGAGGGTGCCGCGGCACTGGCGCTCGCTGCCGACTGCAGTCGGGTCGACGAGATTAAAAAAGCGGTAGATGCAGCGGTTGGCGTCCACGGTCGGATCGATATACTGGTCAATAATGCAGGGATCATCCGGGTCTCGAGTTTTCCCGCAGTCAGCGAAGCGGACTACGATGCGACGATGGATCTCAACGCTCGGGGCGCGTACTTCTTTATGCAGGAGGTTGCAGCGCATATGCCGGACGGGGGTCGTATTGTCAATATCGCCTCGGGTGCTGGTATCGATGGCAAAACGCTTTCGCCGCCCTATGCCGCCAGCAAAGCCGCGTTGATCGCCATGACCAAGACCATCGCCCGCGCTTTGGGCTCTCGCAATATCACGGTCAATGCGGTGGCGCCGGGGATTATCGATACGCCTTTCCACGACCAGCTCGACCAGAAGATCGGCATCGAAGAACTCGGGTTGGAATCGGGTGAATTTATCCAGCAGCGGGCGGCCGACGTGCCTTTGGGGAGGATCGGCACTTCGCAGGATGTGGCGGGAGTCGTTTCTTTTCTGAGCTCGCCGGCAGCAGCCTATATCACTGGAGAGACGGTTATTCTCGCCGGTGGTTGGGTAATCGACTAGGCAAGAGGAGGGATAGCGCGATGGATCGCTTGCAGCTTTCTACGGCACAAAAGCAATCGTTTGCGACCTTTGGCTTTCTGGCCCTTCCGGGGTTACTCAAAGATGTTATCGGAGAGATCATCGAGGCCTTCGAGCAAGTCTGGCCGCGATGCAGCCGCGCGCACGACGGTAAGGAGCGCTCGATGATCGTCCCTTTCATCGATCAGCACGCCAGGCTCTGCGCATTGCTGGACGACCCGCGGATCGAAGGATTGGTCGGTGGATTGCTAGGCGACGATTTCAACTATCTCGGTTCGGACGGGAATTACTACGTGGGAGATACGGCCTGGCATTCGGATCGCTGGACGCGGGAGTTGCGCTGGGTCAAAGTTGCGTTCTATCTCGATCCGGTCGGGTACGAGACGGGTTGTCTGCGGGTGATTCCGGGCAGCCATCGCCTCGATGAACCCTATGCAATTCAACTCCATGCCGAGATTGCAAATTCGGCCGAGACCTGGGGTGTGGAGGGCGTGCAGGTGCCTGCACTGGCGCTGGAATCCGAGCCGGGTGATGTGGTGGTCTTCGACCACAATTTAAAGCATGCTTCGTTTGGGGGTGGATCCAGGCGGCGGATGTTCACGATCAATTGCTGCGAGCGCGGGGTGGGGGATAAGATAGAGGCGGTTAAACAGGGCATCAGCGACCACGCGAAATACGGGATGACGCAGATGTACAGCGAGGCGATGGTGGCGACGGCTGGACCGGGGCGGATGGTGCACCTGGAAGAGGCACTGGCGAATCAAGGTCATATGCCCGAGGTCGCGGCCAGGTTCGCCGCAGAGCAAGCGGCGCCTTAGCAAGCCTTTCCGTCTTGGTCATAGGTTCAGTACAAAAATGAGAAAACTTATCAGGCCCCCGCTCAGAGCCAGTATGCCCCAGAGGCGGGTCTGGGGCAGTTGCCACCACATGTAGAGACCGGAGGCGACCCAGACTATAAACCCCAGGCAGACCAGGTCGACGATTACGGCCCAGAGATCGCTGAGTAACGATTCCTGTTGAAATCCGGCGCGGATGTGCATCCAGATAAGAAATTGGTCGAGGCGGAAATGCTGGTCCTCGGCCAGGAGCTGGCCCTCCGCGATGAAATAGGTCAGCCGAGTCTGCGAAAAGAAATCGAAGCGATTTATGATTAGCCGTTGGGGCCCCTGGCGGCGGATCCGGTACAGGCCATCCATATCCGCATCCGCGAGGATTTGGGCACCGATCTGGCGCAGGTCGGCCTCTGGCGCAATCGCGCGGTCGTAGGGGTGTTTGAATCGTTGGATCCAGTGGGTTTTTTTCTCATCGCTGAAGAGGGTTCGATGTTGGATGGCCAGTGCGCTGAGTGCATAGATGAGAAACCAGGGCATGAGGGCCAAAGCCAGATAGAGGTGGGTGCGGCGATTGAGGTGGTTGAAGGTCATATGGATCTCCTTCCCTTAAATGGTACAGAGGAAGAGGGTGAAGAGTCCGATGCCGCCGACGAGGCTGACGGTGCCCCAGCGACGGGTCGCCTTGAGTTCCCACCAGAGCCAGAGGCCGGAGGCCGCCCAGAAGAGCATCGCGGCGATTACTAGATCGACCGAGAAAGCCCAGCTATCATCGAAGGCATAGTCGAATCGGTAGCTCTGGCGCAGGTGTAGTCGGGCTAAAACATCGGGGATGCGGGATTCCTGCTTTTCGACCACGACTCGCTTTTCGGTCGGGAGGTAGAGGATGCGCTGGGGATTGACCGGGTCGAGGCGCAGGATGGTAAGGGGGCCGTGATCGGCCTGGCCGCGTACCCGGTGGCGGCCGTCGAGGTTCAGGTCAGTGAGAATCTGTCGGGCTATGGTCTGAGGGGTGGCATCAGTAGGGAAGGTCCGTTCGTAGGCCACTTCGCGCTCTTTTTTGAATGGAGGTTTATCGCCGCCGTAGAGCCCTCTGACGAAGTGGTGGTGGTTCATCGCCATGGTGCTGAGGGCGTACATCAGTACCCAGGGAGCCAGGAAGAGCGCCAGATACATATGGATGCGGCGGATCTGTTTTGCGAACATGGTTTGGTTTTTCTCCAGGTGTTCGGTGGGACCGCATCGACTGCGGAGCGCGATTTTTAAAGTATCTGCTAAGTGCGGCGCAAAACCTGTCCACCGCGCGCTCCGGTCAGCGTCCCGTCTTTGAGGGTAATAACCCCGTTGACGAGTACGTGGGCGACTCCAGTGGCCAGGTGATTGGGATCGAAAGTCGTGCCAGACTCGGCGAAGGTCTCGGGGGCAAAGACGACTAGGTCGGCTCGCTTGCCTGCGCGGAGCACGCCCCGATCCGCAAGGCCCAGTCGCTCTGCTGGCAGCGAGGTGAGGCGGCGGATCGCTTCCTCGGGTGCGAGCGTGCCCTGGTCACGGACAAAGTGGCGGAAGAACCAAGCGGCCCAGGTATAGGCTCCGTGAAAGGTACATCCGGCGAGTGGGCCGTCGGGGGCGAGGGCGGTGGCGTCGGAGCCGATCATGCACCCGGGATGGGCAAAGACCGAGCGCAGATCTTCCTCGCGATAGCTGAAGGCGATGATCATTGGGGTGTGCAGATTGTCGATCTCGGCAAGCAGGATCTCGCAGATTGCGTCGAGGGGTTCGACATCGCGCTCGAGGGCGATGTCGGCGATGCTCTTGCGGCTGTATTCGGGCCGGCTCTGGCTTTGGTAGAGGACGATGCGCTCCCAATCGCCGCGGGCCAGAGCGGTGACGATACTGCGATGGGCTTTTATTTCTCGGCGGGTGGCCGGGTCTTGTAGGCGATGGGCGATGGCGGCCCGATCTCCGGCCAGAACCCGGGGCGGCAGGGCGGCGCTGAGATGGGTGGTGCCAAAGAGACGGGTGTGCATGTCGAATCCCACATCGAGGCCCTCCGCACGGGCATTCTCCACTTGCTCGAGTGCTCCTGCGATCGCCTGGGCGCCGTCGTCTTGGAGGCGGGCGACGACACTGATATGGGAAATCTGTAGCGCGATCTCGGCGGTTCGACTGGCGCGGATGGCTTCGGCGATGCTCTCCTGGGCCCGACCTTCGAGATTGCGGGTGTGGGTGGCATAGAGGCTGTCGACCGAGGCGGCGACCCGACAGAGTGTGGCGATTTCTTCTTCGCTGCAACCGCGCTCCGGACCGTATTCGAGACCAGTGGAGTAGCCGAAGGCACCTTCTTCCAGGCTCTGCGCGAGGAGTTTTTCCATCTTTGCCAATTCGTCCGCACTTGCGGGGCGGTCGACCAGCCCACAGGTGGCGAGTCGCAGGTTGCCGTTGGGGACCAGGCTGAGGATGTTGACTGCGGGCTGGCATTGTTCTAGGCTGTCGAGGTACTGGCCCATGCTTCGCCAGGAGAGGTCGTGGCCTGCGAGATATCCGTAGATATTGCCCGCGGCGAGTTCGGGATCGGCAATCGGTGCAGAGCCGTGGCCGCAGTTGCCGACGACCTCGGTGGTGACGCCCTGAGTAATGGAGCTTATCGCCCGGGGATCGGCGTAGAGGGTGAAGTCGGAGTGGCTGTGGATATCGATAAAACCCGGAGCGACGAGCAGGTTGGTAGCATCGAGGTAGGGGATTTCGGCATTGTGGGGGATGGTGCCGATTTCGGCGATGCGTCCATTGGCGATGGCCAGGTCGGCGCGAAAAGTTGGTCGGCCGCTGCCATCGGCGATCTGGCCGCCGCGGATGACCAGTTCAGGGAGCATCGTCTCGGCGCAGGGTTTGGGTTGCCTCGTGGTTGACGGCAAAGGTCTCCGGGTCCAGGACTACGCCGTAGTGCTGACGGGCCGCCGAGAGCGAGACCTTGTCGTTTTTGACGTCTCGGGCCACCGCTTGTGGGTCGCGTTGGCGCGGATCGCCCCAGCCGCCGCCGCCGGCCTGGCGGTGGTAGATTCGCTCCCCGGCCTGGATCGAAGTAGAGATCATGGTCGGCAGGACCTCCTCGCCGTTGGCACGGTGGAGAAGGTTGATCGAGCCGGTGCCGGATTGGCCGCCGTAGAGGCCGTAGGGCAGGTGGTCGCGGCGGTCGGAGCGGATGGCCAGATGGGCTTCACCAGTGAGGAGTTGCCATTCGCGCTCTATAGCCAGTCCGCCGCGGTACTGACCTGCTCCGCCGCTGTCGGCAACCAGGCCATAGCGTTCGATGCGCACTGGATAACCGGATTCGGCTTCTTCGATGGGGATATTGCTGGCGACGTTGGCTGGGTTGCAGAGCCCATCGTTGCCATCGCGGTCGGGACGGGCTCCCCAGGTGCCTGAGAGCAATTCGTAGTAGACTTAGGGCGTGTGGTCGGGATGCTGGCCGCCGATAATGACCAGCGTGTTGCCGCCTTCGCCGGCAGCGAGGATCCGTTCGGGCAATAGGCCGGCCAGAGCGCCGAAGACCGCATCGGCAAGGCGGAAGCCGGTGATGCCGCGCATCGACGAAGCAGCGGGCATGCGGCCGTGGACTACGGTGCCTTCGGGGGCGATGATTTCCAGCGGCCGGAAGAGCCCAGCGGTATTGGGAATATCCTCCTCGAGGGCGCCGCGCACGCAGAGGGCGACCACCGAGGCAGTGAAGGAGAGGGTGTTGTTGATCGCGCCTCGCACCTGGGGGGCCGAGCCCGTGAAATCGGCTTTGAGCGAGTCGCCCTGCACGGTGATCTCGACCTGGATTTTGACCGGTGGTCCGCCGACTCCGTCGCTGTCCATATAGTCGATGAAGGTATGGCTCTTGTCGGGCCAGGCGGCGATTTCGGCGCGGACCAGACGCTCGGTATAGTCGATCAAGTCGGTGGTGCAGGTCCTGAAGGTAGCGGGTCCATAGCGGCCGACGAGGTCGTGGATGGCGCGCTCGCCGATATGGCAGGCGGCGATCTGGGCGCGCAGATCGCCCAGGGTCATCTGCGGTACGCGGACATTGGTGCGGATGATGGAAAAGATCGCCTCATCGGGGACGCCACCACGGTAGAGTTTGAGCCAGGGGATCCGCAGCCCTTCCTGGAAGATTTCGGTATTGTCGCAGGCTGAAGACCCGGGCAGCCGTCCGCCCATATCGAGATGATGGGCGGTGCTGACGGCGAAGGCGATGCGCTTTCCTTCCCAGAAGAGCGGTTTGACGATGAAGATGTCGGGGATGTGCATACCGCCTTCGAAGGGGTCGTTGAGGATGAAAATATCGCCTTGCTCCATCTGGTCGCCGAAGCGAGCAAAAAGTGTCTCCATCGCGAAGGGTACCGCGCCGAGGTGCAGTGGGATGGTGACGCCCTGGGCAATCATCTGGCCATCGGCATCGCAGAGCGAGGTAGAGTAGTCGAGACAGTCGCGGACGATGGTCGAGTAGGCGGTGCGGTAGAGGGCCATAGCCATTTCGTCGGCGGCAGCGGCGAGGGCGTTCTGCACGATCTCGCGGGTTATAGGGTCGACGCGTTCAGGCATCTTGGGGCTCCATGCACAGGTTGGATTCTGTATCGACCCAGGCCCGCATATCGGGGGGGACGACGATGGTGGTATCGTACTCGTCGATGAGCAGCGGGCCGTCGGTTGGGGTTGCGAGGTCTCTTCTGCGGCAGACTGGCGTGTCGATGGTCTGCCATTCTGATCCGAAATAGGCCGGGCGGGAACTCGGAACGGGGTCGACTAGCTCGGCAGGCCTCAGAGGTTGACCGCCGGTGGTACCGCTGCGGCCGACTAGGCGCAGGGCCACCATCTCGACCGGATTGTCGGGGTCCGAGCGGTGGCCATAGAGACGTTGATGCTCGGTGGCGAAGTCCTGCTGGAGTTTTTGCAGGGCCTGGTCGGTGATCGGCTCGTCGCTCAGAGGTACCCGAATATCGGAGGTCTGGCCCTTGAAACGCAGGTCGGCGCTGTAGCTGAGTTCGACTTCTGCCGCACTAAAGCCCTCTGCGGCGAAGAGCGTTAGCATCCGCTCCGCGAGTTCGCGGTGCATTCTGTCTATGGCTTGGGGTTCGAGGGCTGAACCAGAGAGCAGGCAGCTCTGCACGTCGTGGTGTTCGATGCCGGAAAAGAGCAGGCCCAGGGCACTGAAAAGTCCGGGAAGGGGGGGCACCAGGACCTGGCCGATATGCAACTCGCGGGCCAGACCGGCAGCGTGGATCGGACCTGCGCCGCCAAAGGCCATCAGTGCGAAATCCCGCGGGTCGCGTCCGCGCTCGGTTGAGACCTGGCGCAGGGCGCGCATGGTGCGGGCATTGGCGATGCGGTGAATGCCTTCGGCCGCGGCCAGGAGATCCAGGCCTAAGGGCCGGGCGATGCGCTCGGCGACGGCGCGCTCGGCAGCTTCGAGGTCGATCGAGACTTCGCCGTCGGCCAGATCGCCCGGGCGGATATAGCCGAGGACCGCATTGGCATCGGTCAACGCCGGTTCGGTGCCGCCGCGACCGTAGCACGCTGGCCCGGGCATCGCGCCTGCCGAGCGCGGGCCTACCCGCAGTCCGCCGGCCCCGTCGAGGTAGGCTATGGAGCCGCCGCCGGCTCCGACTTCGGCGATGTCGATGGTCGGGGCGCGAATCAGTTCGCCGCCGCCGCCGACCAGCCGGGAGGAAGAAGAGAGCGAAGCGCCGACTTCGTATTGGGGCGAATAGGCGATCTGGCCGGCTTCGATCAGCGAGGCTTTGGCCGTAGTCCCGCCCATGTCCAGGGTGATGAGGTTTTTCAGGCCCAGACGCTGGGCCGCGAAGCCGGCGGCGAGGACTCCGGCGGCTGGACCCGATTCGAGCATAAAGACCGGCCGCCGGGCCGTTTCTTTCTCGCTGGCCAGGCCGCCGGCCGATTGCATGATCAGCAGTGGCGCGTCGACGCCCAGCCGATCGAGTCCTTTGCGCATGGCGCCGAGGTAGCGTTGGACCACCGGTTGCACATAGGCGTTTACTGCGGTGGTGGCCGTGCGCTCGTATTCACGCCGTTCGGGCAGGACTTGCGAAGAGAGCGAGACCTGGACTCCGGGCAGGTATTGTCCAAGCCATTTCCCGACTTGTACTTCGTGCTCGGGGAAGGCGTAGGAGTGCAAAAAGGAGACCGCGACGGCTTCGACTTCGGCGGCCTTCAGGCTGGCGACGATCTGGCGAACTTCACCTTCGTCGAGCGGCAGGAGTACCTCGCCGTCGGCAGCGACGCGTTCGCCGAGTTCGAAGCGGAGTTCGCGTTCGATCAACGCGGGTGGTTTATCGAAGAAGAGGTCGTAGATTTGCGGCGCGCGGATCCGGCGCAACTCGAGGATATCGCGGAAGCCTCGGGTGGTGATCAGCGCGGTGCGAGCGCCGCGTTGTTCGAGGACCGCGTTGGTGGCTACGGTAGTACCGTGAGCGACCTCGCCGATCTGGGGGCCGGTGGTTTCGCTTTGTGCGAGGAGCAAGGCTGCAGCCTCGAGTACGGCTTGTTCGAAGTCGGGTGGAGTCGATGGTATTTTATGGGTCCAGACCTTAGCCGCCTGGTCGATGAGTACCAGGTCGGTAAAGGTGCCGCCCACATCGGCGCCGATGCGGATGGGATGCGAGGTCGATTTTTTGCTATTGGACATGAGCAGTGCTACACTTGGCTGGCGAGGATGTGGTCGAGCACGCTTTTGGGGTCGCCGCACCAGCGCAGGACGATGACCAGATCTCTTTCCGGCTCGACGAAGACGATATTGCCGCCTGCTCCCCGGGCGGCGAAACTTTCGGCACAGGCCCGTTCCGAGATCGAGCCCTGGTGGTTGAGCCACCAGAGCAGCCCGTACTCGGGGTTGAGCTCGCTGGGAGTGGTGGTGTGGTCGATCCACTTTTGCGTGAGGATTTGCTCCGTGCCCCAGCGGCCGCGGTGCAGGTAGAGCAGGCCGAAGCGGGCGTGGTCGTAGCTATTGATCCAGACCCCGCCGCCCCAGTGTGCGCCTCCGGAGACCGAGTGGATCTCCCGGCCCCCTTCCTCGACCCAGGAGGTCTCATAGCCGTGCCAGGCCCAGGTGTCGGAGGCGCCGATCGGGTCCATGATCCGCGTTTTGAGGATTTCCGGCACAGGCGCGTGGAATAAGCGCAGCAAGCTCAGTGAGGTGCGGTTGACGCGGATATCGTTGTACTCCCAGAACGTACCCGGGTTTTGCAGATCGCGGTACCCATCACTCAGGGTAGCGGAGCCGCCGATGACCGTTCCCTCCAGGCCGGGAGCCGACGAGCCGACCTTGCGATCGCGGTCGATCCAGTCGGGGATGCCGAAGAGTTCACCTTCCCACTCGCTGGTCTGTTCTAACAGGTGGCGCCAGGTAATCTGGGCGTTGTGTTCGGAGTCGAAGCCGCCATCTCTAACTGTGTGTCCAACCCGATCGTCGAGGTCTGAGATCAACCCGTCGCCGAAGGCCAGGCCGGCCACGGCCGAAAGATAGCTTTTGCTGCAGCTAAAGGTAACCTCGACGCTTTCGACGGGGCCGAATTCGGCGATGAGATAGCCGTTTTTAACCACTAATCCGGCGGCGATACTGCGCTCTTTGAGCGGGCCGAGTTGGCGATCGTAGGGATGGCGCTCGCCTTTGGGGATCATCTCGGTGAGGTCGTGGGAGGTGCTGATCTCCTGGCTGGCGGCGAAGGCGAGGGCATCGCCGAGTTTGCCGCCATCGAATCCGCTATCGTCGGGGTCGCGGTGCAGCCAGTGGTCGGAGGTGGGAAAGTAGTCGGTCATGGGTAATTTACGCGTTTGGACCTTATTGGGTGGTGGTTGATTTATCTGCTAAGGCCAGCGCTCGAGAGTCTCCTTTCTGCAGCGAATATTTCAGTGCGCCGCGGATGATCTGCCGGCGCTCCTTGCCCGCATCCGGTTGCCAGCGCGCCAGGCGTTGGTAGGCTGGATCGGGATGGTATTTGAGGATATCGCTCAAGTTGCCGGCGACCGATTTGCGGACCATCGGCGACGGATCGTCGCGCAAGTTTTCGAGCAGGTCCAGCAGCGGTTCCGGGTCGGCGATGAAGGCCTCCAACTTGGTGACTCCCGGCATCAATATAAGACGCAGGCGGGGCCGTGTCGCATCGCTGACCAGGCGGCGGATATGGGCATTGGGGCTGTGGGTCCAGGTTTGAAACTGGGCATAGGTGCGTTGCAGGTCGTGGACGATGAATTCGCGCAGGGCGACTTGGGCGGCATGGGAGCGTTTGGCGATCTCGGCAAGGGCCTGCATGGATTCAGTGAAATGGTCGAGGCCGTAGTGCGCAACGAAGCGGGCGACGGGGGCTAATTTATGCCCCTGATTGGGGATGGCTTGCTCTGCCGGGTGCTCGGGGCCGAGGATCTGCAGCAGGATATTGAGCGCATCGGGGTAACGCGGCGGGAGATGCATCGCCAGCGTCTCTGCGATTTGTCCGGCCCAGCCGCCCGGACCCTCTTGCCGATCGAAGGAGCAAAGGAAGGCGGCCGGTGAGAAAGAGGGATCGATCGCCTGAATTTTCTCTCCGAGCATCCGAGCGAGGTTGGTACCGAATTTATCGCGCATTGATTTTTAGGGTATAAAAGGCAATATAGGCTGAAAAAAGTATTTTATTATGAGTTGAGTTATATCGTACGCTTGAGAATCAGGCAAGAGCTATTATAGTGGCGAATATTGCTTTAATAGCCGATGCTCTTGTGATTCATCCGCTGCTGAGGTTGTAGAAATAGTATTTTGAAATACGTGGAAGATGAATCGGGAACACGCGCAGTATCGAGCTAAACTTAGAATGGGAAAGATTCAATGACCGAAGTCGAAAGTGGTAACTTGTACGGTTGGGCAGAAATCGATCCGCAGGATCCGGTCGTAGCCGGCGAGACCGGCACCTGGAAAATTACCTACCACGCGGGGCGTTATGGCGTCGATGACGGAGGGGTGATCAAGATCGCCTGGCGCGATGTCAGTGACTGGCAGGCGCCGCAGTTTAGCGATCCGCAGGCCCCGGGTTATTCCACGGTATCGACGACCGGGCCAGTGAGTTTGCGCCCGGCCTTTGAGAAACAGCGTTATATAAGGCCGTGGCGGCTCTGCGTGACCATCGATGTGCTCGACGATTCGCTGGCCGAAGGCGATACAGTGACGCTGACGCTGGGGGACCGATCCGGGGGCGGTCCAGGCATCCGCGCCCAGACCTTCTGCAAGGATGCGTTCGAGTTTAGAGTGGCGGTGGACTGGTGTGGGACCTGGGTCTACGAGCGGGG
>MDTE01058974.1_pt1 | contig 47687 bp, 41 predicted proteins | sample 811231 | NCBI WGS metagenome assembly MDTE01 (sample SAMN05326651, study PRJNA326480) | marine metagenome | isolation source: seawater | place: Indian Ocean: Red Sea | collected 2010 | reverse complement strand
TTTGCTCTTAGCAATGGCTTCCAAAATTTTTCATATGATTCACCACCTAAATTTTTTTCTAACCACTCATTAGCCGTGAATTCTTCTAATTGTTCCCAATTTTTTATGTTCTTGATTCTTAAAGAAAACAAACCTAATTTTATTCTTTCTCTAAACGATAAAGCTCCAAATCTAAGAAGGTCTAGCGGTGATGTAGTTGGGTATGTTTTACCATTTATATAAGTACCAACTTTTGAAAGATACCATTTCATTTTCATTGAAATATTTAAGTCTTTCATCAGTTGAATGATTGAATTGTCATTGGTAAAAAGATGATGATAACCTCTTTCAAGTAGACCACCATTTATGTCAATTGTAGATGCTTGCCCTCCAACAAATGGCGCAGACTCGAATACTGTTACGTTGTATTTTTCTTTGGATAGGTAAAATGCAGCAGATAAACCTGCTGCACCGGCACCAATAATAGCTATGTTTTTTTTATTTAACATAATTAATTTTTTGGTATTTAAAATTTTTGATAACTTTTTTTATAGTTTTTTGATCTAATATAATAATAACAAACCCAAGTAAAGTAGGTGGAATCCACAATGAAGCATGAACTAACAAAGAATAAGCGACAGCTATCTCATTACTTACGCCCAATGTAATTAATGTTATAGATCCAAAAAAATCAAATGGTCCCCAACTTCCTGCAGTAGAAGGAATTATACCAGCAAGATTTACCACTGAAGTAAATACAATTATTATAGATATATGCTCTAAAGTTGAGTCGAAGAATGTGTCTAAATTTAGTCCCATAGATATTATGTAATACATCAAAGCTTCACAAGTCCATATTATTAGTGAAAACAATAAAGTATAAATAAATGTATCTTTTCTTAATATACTAGTAAGGCCTTCAAACATTAAAAAAAACTTATTTACAATTAGTTTTCGAATTTTTTCTGATGAGAAAAAAAACAGTTTATGGAGTATGATTTCTATTTTATTTTTTGATAATTGGGTGTAAATAATTATTATTGCTGATAAGAAAAGAAAAGGAAATAATGATAAAAAAATCATAGATGTTTTCCCACCTGGAACAGTATTTGAAAAATCACCAAAATCAGTTGAATTAAATAAACTTCCAGTTAGTGCTCCTATAGAAAAAAATACGATTAGAGCAATAACATCCATTAATCTCTCAATAATAATAGTACCAAATGCAAAACTAGTAGAAATATTTTCTCTGATTGACAAGTAATAAGAACGTAAAATTTCTCCTATTCTGATAGGTATTAAGTTGTTTGCCATATATCCAAAAATGACAACAGGTAAAATTGACTTTGATGATTTTGTAAGTTGTTTTTTAAGCAAATAAACCCATCTTTTTGACCTAAAATATAAAGATAGAAGATAAAAAAATAATGAAACAAACACATAAAATAAATTAACATTGATAAGTATATTTATCAATTCACTTAAATCTATAAAAAAATAAAAAAGAATAAAAGTAAAAAGTAAACTAAAAAACAATCCAGTTATAAGCATTTTCTTATCTATCATATTTGTTTAACTCTAGTCATAAATATTATATTCATTTCTGATATATAAATACGAATCAATACTGCCCAAATCATGTTCAAGTTTTCTATACATAAAATAGTCGATTGAATTATCCCATCTCGATTTATCAAACAATGTGAAGAAAACATCTGAGAATCTAATATTTCTATATTTCTCAGGGAACCACCATCTATGAGGAAACTTTTGTTTTTGAATAAAATTATTTCTTTCAGATGATTTCAGGTCATTTTTATAACTTAATAGCAATATACTAATATCGTCAATATTTATATCTTGAGAGTGATCATCAAAGGATACATTATTATATTGTCTAAGATACCATTGCCATGGCCAAGAAAAAGCATCTGTAGTATCTACAGATATTCTGATTGATTTATCATCGGAACTTTTAATCGCAATATCATTGATTGTTTTTGAAACTTTATGTAGATGAGGAGAGGTTTGAGTATATATCATCATTTCACTCGGAGTATTATAATTATTAAAGTTTAATATCCAGCTTGTCCTTATAGTGAAGATTAAAAGTATGAATAATAATGGAAAAAGAAAAAAATAAAGTGTTTGCTTTTTTGTAATAGCTGTAGAGACCCATTGTAAAATAAAAATTAAAAAACCTAAAATTAGAAAAATAAGCCATATACTTAAGAATTGTTGTGTTTCAATTCCTAAGTCATGAGTGAACAATCTCCATATAAGAATTATAGATAGTAAAGCTGCAAAAAAAACAATTATGTAATATTTTAGGTGAGAATTTGAAAACTTAACTTTAGAAAAAAAATCATTAAGTATTTTAGAAGATAATAAAATAAATGGTAAGGTTATGTTAGTTATTAGCCATGGCATTTTTTCTCCAGCATATGTATAGAACAAAAAAGATGATATTGCCCAAAAAAATAAGAATTTATAAAAGTTAGATGATTTTATAGTAAATGGCAAAATAAGCAGTGAAAAATATAACAATATTTGAAAAAGTATACCTGTAGAATTAATTTTACCCCCTGTATAGGATGCCTGCGTGTCTGCCAAGATAACAAAACTTATTATTATTGTTATTAATGGTAAAAAAGAGGTATATCTAGATTTTATCAAGAAATATGAAAGCCCCAGCATGGAAATCCCTATTGGTAAAAATTCATAAATTGAACCTAAGGTTATATAGTAATACCAGGGTTGGCCACCCCTAGCTACATCTTGTTGAGCTATCCAATAACCTAATGATTGCCAAATTCCAGTAGAAATACCTGTTAGATTGGATAGAAAATTTGTAAAAAATAAAAACACTATAGCAAGGAAAATTAAGAATGGAATAAAAAAAATTTTTCTATAAAAAATAAAGGATAATATAAATGAAGATATTATTAATAATAAAGTAATAATTAGTGCGACTAATTGACCATCAGATTGAGGTAGGCCAATGGGGGTTATTGAATTCGTATCTTTGTTTGCTAGTGTAATATTAAGTATTTTTTGAAATAATGAAATACTAGCAGCAAGCATGGGAGCTGATAATATCATTATAAATAATAAAAATTTACCATATTTATTAAAATTTGATATTGGCACCTTACCAAATAGCCAATCTTTTATATTTTCTTTTTCCATAAAAATAAGAAATAAAGAAAGAATAGCAACAAAAATATATTGTGTTTCTTTTGTAATGAAACCAATAGCCATAAAAATAGAAAAAACATACAACCATTTAGATTCTTTAGTTGAAAAATATTTCCACATTGATATTACTAATAATAAGAATATAAAAAGCATGAATATGTCATTTCTAGCGAATCTACTAAAATAAAGAATTGAAGGAGAGATTGCTAGCATTATGGATGCAAATATTGTACCTATATAACCTAGCCTGTCTCTGATTAGTAAAGGAAGAAAAATTAACAAGGAACCAGTCAAGGCCATTGGCAAACGCAATGAAAACTCAGAGTCTCCAAATATAAAAAATGATAGTGAAACTAATTGGAAAAGAAATATTCCATGCATTAAGGGGTTATGTTCATAACCGTTACCAATATACATTTGATAGGCAAAGTAACCATGTAAACTTTCATCATGATGAACTGCTCTATCTCCTAGTGAATAAAGCCTTAATGATAAAGCAAATAAGAAAATTAATAAGAATATTGAGTTATAAATGAAATCTTTAGTAAGTAATTTTTGTAGATACATTTTTTCATTAGTATCATTGTCATTTATCCAATAACCTCCTATGTTTCTTTTTTGATTTTTATTATGCAAATCTATTTTACCCTCAGCAATGTGTAATCATTATTTTTATAAATAATTTCTGAAATATGTAAAAGTTTATCTAAACTATTAATATTATATTTTTGAATTTCATTTGGTCCTATAATAATCATTGTAATTGAATATTTATTTATAATATTGATAATTTCTTTTGAATCGTTTGACATATAGAAAGTATCAATATCCATTTCTCTATCAAATATTTCATCATGATTGCTCCTCCATTGAAGCTGGTGCCCTACCCATCCTAAAATAGTTGGTATTCTTGATTCTGAGGAGATCTGACTGTCATTAGTATAACTTTGTCCTTTTGTTTCTATAAGCACATCGTTGTGATTTGAATTATCCTTTAAATATCTTATCAATTTATATTTATTTGTATCATTTTCTAAATGATTAGTACTACTAATATTTGGATTTGCATTGGAAGATTCTTTGATCTTTGTCAGGTAAGAAGTAGTAACAAAATATATGTTAGAAGTAAGTAAAATTATAATAGTAAAAGAAAATATAATTTTAGTTATTTTCTTATAATTATGTTGTAATAAGAATTTTAAGGTTATTCCAGAAGTAATAGAAAATACTATCCAAACTTGATAATGAAACTTAAAAATTGTATTCATTCTGTTGTTAAATATATCTTTTACATAAAAAAGTTCTGATAAGTAAAGCAAAATAAAAGCAGTAAACAATAATAAGTAATAGCTGAGTTTTAGTGAATCATTTTTGTTAATAGTTTTGATTATTAGATTATAAATTAAGAAAAACACAGGCAAGAAAAAGACGTAAAAAAACATTAGACTCAATAATAATTGTGCAAATGATTGTTCAGAAATAAGTATATTTACCACTGTCCATATAGTAGAAGTGATTACGAACAAAAAAAATAGTAATAAATTGGACTTAGTCTTTAATAATGTTGGATTTGATTTTATATTTATATATTTGTTAAACATAAAATATAAGGACGGAAGAATAATACAAAAAGGAACAATCCAAACGTAAATCATGTGAATGGGCCTTGTTGTAATATCGTTAAGGGATATAAACGGATAACTTAGATTAGAGTCGGATGTAATAAAATAAAAATTACTAAATGCTAAAATCCCAATAAGCCATATTAAAATAATTTCAAAAACAAATTTTGAACTAATAAAAGCATTTAGTTGAAATTTATTAATATAAAAATGAAAATAAATAAGTATAAAAGTAAATAAAACAAAGAATGATAAATTCCACATATTAATAAAGCCTGTTGAGCCAATAAATAAAATTAATAATAATGTAAATAAATAACTAATTTTCGGTCTTCTATCAGATAAATAAATATATTTAGATCCAACAAAATAACTAGTAAAAAATAACAATGTGGTTATAAAAAATGGAATAGATATGATATGTGGGTGAAAATCTCCTAATAAAAAACTAAAATATGGGAATTCATTAATCGTAAAATCTAAAGATTCATTATTTTTAAAACTATTTATTATTCTAGAACTTTTCCACCACCACCAAAAGTCTTGCGGTATCAAATATTCAAAATTCTTAATGGGTACATATTTTTCTCCATGAACCCAGCTTAAAAAGGATAATGGTACTATTCTTATATACTCAAAGAACAAAACAAAGCCATATAAGTTTGAACTAAAAACTAAAAATATAGGTGTGATAATTGTCAGGATCATCTGTTTAGTGAATTTCAATTGATAATTTTTTGATGAGTGTAAGAAATTAAATATAAAAGATAATGCTGCAGTGGAAGATAGTGCAGGTATCAGCGCAAATGATAAATTATATAGATTATTTGTATCAGAAAAAATTATGGAGTAAAAACCTGCAAAAATCCAATATCCAAAATAATAATATGAAACTTTATTACTAGACATCCATATATCATTTGGTGGTGTGTAGTATGAATTAAAAACAGAATTTAAAATCATAGAATCCATGGGTTTTTCTGTTCCAATGGCATTATTGTCATACATTCGGAGTAATACAAAAAAGAAAAAAACTGATAAAAATATAAATTCAAAAAAAAGTATTTGCATCTTCTTAGAAATAATAAAATTTATTACTTCTTTTCTGAAAGCTGTATTAAGTAGTTTTAATATTGCAATAAATACAAAAATAACATATGAAATTCTCCAGACATAAGCTAAATTAGGTATAGGTGTGAGTAATGTCAATAACCATATAAAAGATGACAGGAAAATCAATCCAATTATTTTTGAAACAAATAATCCTCTATCATTTAATATACTCAGATGTTTGAAAAATATTACAAAACTTACAAAACCTAAAAGATAGATCGTAAATAGTATGAAAAAAATATCTATCATTCCAATAAACTAATCTTTTAAGATTTGACTCAAAAATAAATCTTTATCAAAAATAGATATATCATCTATTTTTTCACCAGTACCTACAAATAAAATAGGAATGTTTAATTCAGCAGAAATAGAAATAGCAATACCACCTTTAGCTGTACCATCTAATTTCGTAAGAAATACTCCATCGCACTTAACAACTTTTTTAAAATTTTCTGCTTGAGTTATGCCATTTTGTCCAGTATTACTATCTAGAACAAGTATTACTTTAACTGTATAACTTTGATTTGTATTACATATATTGTAAATTTTTCTTAATTCTTCCATCAGATTATGAGTGGTGTGTAATCTTCCAGCTGTATCAATGATTAATAAATCAACATTTTTTGAATATGCAGAATTAATTGCATCATACACAACAGCCCCTGGGTCGGATGATGGTTTATTATGAATCACAGGTAAAGAAAGCCTCTCTCCCCAAATTTTTAGTTGATCAATAGCTCCAGCTCTAAACGTATCAGCAGCTACTAGCATAACTTTTTTATTAATCTTAGAGTATGAATTTGCAATTTTTGCTATAGAAGTAGTTTTACCTGCACCATTAACTCCCACTACTAATAGTATTGTTTTATTTTGATCAAGATTTTTATAAAGAATATCTTCAGAAGTCAACATTTCTGATAAAACCTTTCTCATAACAGGCTTAATTTCTAAAATAGTTTTTATATTATTTGTTTTTGTTAATTCCTTAATTTTTTCAATTACCTTAAAGGCTGTCTTAACTCCTATATCAGATGTTATAAGCATTTCCTCAAAGTCATACCAAAAATCATCGTTTATTTCACTTTTTGAAAAGAAATTACCAAATTTATTATTCCAAAAACTTTTTGTTTTTTCTAAACTTTCTTTATTTTTTGATGAATTTTTTTTTATCCCGAACATTTTACCCCTTTTGTTTATATATTGTTAATGCATCAATTGCACATAATACTTCAGATTGAATTTTTGAATCTGCTTTTGAAGAAGAAACAAGTTGATTATTTACATATAAATCACACGCAAATATGTTTTTTATAGGATCAACTACTTTTGAGACATAATTTGGTTTGGAGATTTTTTTTGATTGAAGTAATTCCTGCAATTCTGATTTAGGATCTTTTTTTACCTCATTATTTTGTACTGAAATAATTTTATCTTTCAATGTAGTTACAATAAAATTTTTTGCTGACTGATAACCTAAGTCAACATAAATAGATCCAATTAAAGCTTCAAATATATTTGATAAAATTGATTTATTTGATTCGATTTCTGAAACAATTAAACCATTACCTACTCTTAACCATTTTGCCAAATCAAGATTTTTAGCAGCATCTGCTAGAGTTTCTTTTCTAACAATATGTGATCTCATTATAGTCATATCACCTTCTGATTTATTTGGTTGTAATTCAAAAAGTAATTCTGAAACTATAAGTTGAAGGACTGCATCTCCTAAATATTCTAATCTTTCATTAGAATTTATTTCTTCTTTTTTTGATTCATTAACAAATGAATTATGAGTTAAGGCATCAATTAATTTTTCAGTATTATCATACTTTACACCTAATTTACTTTGAAGTAGTTCTAAATTATTATTTTCTAGAATATCAATAAACAAAACTAATCTCTCGCATAACGAGGCCATGGTGGTTGAGGTCGTTTTAGTTCTCCAAAATAATTCTTCAAGGCCGCCATTTGGTAAAAATTATTAAAAAAAGGTAGTGAGTCTGATTTTGGTGGAGTGAAAGTTTTTAAGAACGCAACATGAGTATCGTCAAACAAAAATGTAGGTGTACCAAATACTCCTAGAGACTCTGCATACATATAATCTTCAGATATTTCATGTAGTCTAGATTTATCATCTAGTAAATTAGTAAATTTATCAGGAAAATTAAGCTTTTGAGCAATTCCAATAATAGTGCTTCTAGGTCTAATATCAGTACGCTTCACATGCTTTTCATTTAAAATTTCAGCCATGTATTGATTATGATAATTATCACCCATCATTCTAGCTGCGATTCCTCCTCTAAGAGCCCAAAGACCTCTACTTATATAATTTTCATCTTGATCCCAGCATTTCCATTCATCAAGCTCATTATTTATTTGTTCAAGAGGAAAACTTCTCCAATTAACTATAATTGATTTGTCCTTACTCAAAACATCGATAATCCATGGAAAAATTTGAGCTACCCACGGGCATGTATAATCAATAAATATATCAATCTTTGACATCAGTTATCCCTTTCAATGGTATCTATTATAAAATAATAATAAAAAAAAAGTATTAGGTAAGAAATAAGCTTGAATATAAAAGATGCAATAGTTAAAAATTCTACCTTATCTAGATTATTAAAAATATGTAATGATGAAAAATTTGGAAGTGTCTACGTAGTTGGAGGTTTTATTCGGGATTATTTTTTTGATGTTCAGTGTAAAGATATAGATTTATCTGTAGAAAAAAATTCACTTTTGCTTGCAAAAAAAATTACAAATATGTTTAATGGTAAGCTTGAAAATTCAATGTTTTCAACACATTCCATATGTTTCAAACATTTTAGAATTGATATTGCAAATATGAGAAAAGAGACATACATAAGACCAGGTAATTTGCCAAAAATAAAATTAACCAATGATATTCGAGATGATTTATTTAGAAGAGATTTCACAATAAATTCATTAGCAGCTTCATTGAATTCAAAGGATCTGGGAGAAATTATTGATCCTTTTGACGGATTATCCGATATAAATAATCAAATACTTCGCAATAATCACTCATTAAGTTTCTCTGACGACCCAACAAGAATTTTTAGAGCTATTAAGTATTCTAATAAGTTGAGACTGAAGATTGATTATGAAACAGAAAAGCAATTATACGAGCATAAAAAATTCATAAAAAATTTATCCGCAAGGAGAATTTTAAATGAATTAAATATATTGTTAGAAGATGATTTTCATTTAAATTTCAAAAAATTATCCAAATATAAAATAATGACAGAGATAGAAAATAATTTCATTCCATTCACCGATAAAATATCCTCTTACAAAAAATTACCATTAAGTAAATTACAAAAAATCTATTTATTAACTAAGAATATAGATAAAATGGTTGCTGAAAATTTATATACTAAATCACCAGAATTTTTTGAATGGTCAAACGGTATAAAACTAAACAACAAGTACAAAAATATCCATTTTAATAAATATACTAGCTCAAGAAATCTTCATTTATTTTTGAAAGATCTACCAAGAGAATTCTTGTTATTTATGGAATTGTCTGAAAATAGAGATTATGTAAAAAAACAACTATCTTCATATTTAAAAAAATTATCAAAAATAAAATTATTCATAAATGGATCAGATTTATTAGATATAGGTTATAAAAAGGGCCCAATAATAGGAAATATTCTAAACCAGATTTTATTAAAAAAAATAAGCGGAGAAATCAAAACAAAATCTGATGAAATAAATTTTGCTAAGATGAAAATGAGGTAAAATCTTCCTTAGCCAATAATTTTATATGATTACCTCCCCAATTTTCTGCTCTGCTAATTAATCTTTCCCTGTGAAACATATATTGATTTGCTATTGAACCATGATTTCCAAAATAATCAATTGCCCACTCAGAAAGGTCAGTTAATGACATTTTTTTGGATACTCCATACCACTTTATAAGTGCCCTATGTATATGCCTATCTACAGGAAAAGCTTGATTTTTATCAAGTGAGAAGGCTAGTACACAATCTGCAACTTTTTCGCCAACTCCATAAAGATTTGTAAGATGTTTTTTTGCATCTTTATAGGGTGATTTTCTTAATTCATTTAGACTAAAATTATTGTTAACTATTTCATTGGCAGCATAAATTAAATATTTTGCTCTAAAACCAAACCCCAACTTCCTAAGAAACGATTCGCCTGCTTCTAAAACTTTTTCAGGCGAGGGAAAAGTATAATCATGCTTATTAGGGCCAATTTTTTCTCCTAAAGCATATGAGACATTATTTATATGCAGCTTGATTCGGAGTAAATTATTCGTAGTAGAAGTAATAAATGAGAATAAGCACTCCCAGGGATCTTGTCTTAATACCCTCAGACCCTTGAAACTTCTAATAGCAGGACCCAAGCATATATCATTATCGTATTTATTATAAAAATCATCATATGTTCTGGAAGTATTAAGGTAATCATTAAGAATATTTTCAATATTATCAGGAGAATTGTTATCATTTATCTTTACCAGAATTATTTTTCCTTTATTTTGTAAAGAAACAGCCCTATTACAAACTACCCCTCTGTATCGGTTATCAGATTCAATATACCATCTAAATGCTTGTCCACCATCTAAGGTTGAGTGTAGATCAATTTCATGAAACTTAATGGATAAATCAAAACTATTATTAATCATCATTTAGTTCCATTGAGTAATACTGTGCTTTATATTTTTGTACGAAGTAATTTTTATTTTAGGATTAGGTAAACTTTGAATGAAATTGTTACCATATTGCTTTGTTACTATCCTGTGGTCTAAGACTATAAACACACCTTTATCTGTTTTTGACCTTATCAATCTACCAAATCCCTGTCTAAATTTTATAGTTGCAAGCGGCAAATGATATTCAAGAAAGGAATTGGCATAAAATTCAGACCTTGATTGATGAAGCGGGTTTGTAAATACAGGAAAAGGTAATGCAGTCATCATTATAATTCCAAAGCTTTTATTTTGAAGATCAACGCCTTCCCAAAATGTATAATTACCTATAGCAACAGTAGGAATATCATCATTTAGTAAATCTATAATTTTTTTTGCACTGCCATCAAATTTTTGAACTAATAATCTTATATTTTTATCACTTAAGTGTTTTTTTATTTTTTGTCTTACATCTTTCATCAATTCATAATTAGTACAAAGAACAAGCATTGGAGTATTTAAATCTACTGAGTTTTCTACAATTAATTCTGATAATTGATCGACAAAATTATTATAATTATTTCTTCTGTCAGGAAAATCTCTCGCTAAAACAAGTAAAGCATTTTCTGAATATTTATATGTAGAATTAATAGTTATTGAGGAAATGGAAGGGTACCCTAATTTATTTTTAAAACTTTGATAATTATCATTATTATTTAAGGTAGCGCCCGTTAAAATAATTGATTTTTTATCAGAAAATAAACCATTATAAATAAATTCTGAAACATCTAATGGCGCGCCTGAAATTGAAAATTTATCATCGTAATCTTTATTAAACCAAAAAACGAAATTATTATCCAAATCGATTAGGAACTTAATATATTTAGCTGAATTTGTTAATGAAACAAGAGATTCACTAATTTCATTAATAATTTTTTTGTCAAATGATTTTTCTAATAATGTGATGTCTAGTATTATTGCTAAATCATCTAATACCTGGTTTATTAGATTATTTATTGATCTGAGAATATGATTTAGATTAAGCATCAATACATTATTTAGTAAATCTTTTGTAATTCTTAATTCTCTAAATATATTATCTTTTTCATAAATATTAATGAGTTCATTCGATAAATCATCAAAAAGATTATTATTTATTTGCTGAACCTCTATAATTGCATTATTAAGAATTTCTAATTTTTTATCAATATTTTGATTATTATTTATACTTTTTATTTTTTTTAGAATTCCTAATTTACCCAAGAATCTCCTTAATATAAAATCAAGAGAATATCTACTAAAATCAAAACTTAAATTCTTTGTAGCAACATCTTCAATGTGATGAGATTCGTCTAATATTAGAATATCATGCTTAGGGATTATAGAAGTATCTGTCGCTAAATCAGAGAATAATAAGGAGTGATTTATAACAAGAAAATTTGAAAAATTTGCTTTTTTTCGAGCTGCTTTAAAATAACAATTCTTATCGGATTTAACACATGCAGAAAATTCTTTATGTGAATATTGATCAAACAAATGTTCCATAGTTGATATATTTATTTCATTTTTTTCACCTAGATTTGAACTCTCAAACCAAACAAACATCTTAGAAAGAAAATCTATTTCTTTATTACTTAATTCTGAGTTTTCTATTGCATAGAAAATTTTATGTATACAAATATAATTAGATCTACCTTTCAATGAAAAATATTTAATATTTTTAGTATCATATCCAAAATTAGAAAGAATTAATTTAACTGACTGAAGGTCCTTATTTAATATTTGTTCTTGTAAGGGTATAGTATTAGTAGATATTACTACTTTTTTGTTAGATTTAATTATAGAAATTAATGATGGCAAAAGATATCCAAAAGACTTTCCAACTCCAGTTCCAGCCTCTATGATTATTTCATGTTCGTCAATTATACTTTTAGAAACAAAATCTGACATGATCTGTTGTTCTTCACGATACTCATATTTTGGAAATATATTTTTTAATTTCTCAGAATTATCATAAATTTTATTAATTTCATCTTTTAATGAATAATTTTCTGGAAGATAATTTTCTAATTTTTCTACTTTGAAATTTTCATCGATTTTGTTTGAATATGGATCAATTGAAAAAACTTTTGAAAAATTTGAGATTTTTTTTGGGTCAATTTCTTTTTGAATTAGTTTGAAAATATTAGAATTATTTTTTTTACCCAAATGATACAAAATCTCTATAGTGTTTTTTTCTAAATTAAATAAAGTATTGATCAAGGTATTAAATAAGTCCATAGTTACCAATGAATCAGATAATGCTCTATGTGGATTTTCATGATTAAACTTTAGATGTTTAGATATGCCTGATAAATTATATTCAGGTAAATTTGGAAGCAAGATTCTTGCCAAGGACAATGTATCAAAAGATTCAACAATATTAATATCGTTCTCTCTTAAAAATTGATTTTCAAAATTCACATTGTGGCCAATTATTGGATAATTATCAATAAAATTTACAACTTCATCTTTGACATCAGTCCATTGTTTTGCTGAGTTTAAATCATTTTGATTAATACCTGTAAGTTCAGAAATTTCTTGCGAAATTATTTGCATTGGATTTACTAGTATTGAAAGTTTTTCCAAAACAGTTTTATTTTTAAATTTAACTGCACCTACTTCTATAATTTTATCCCTCTGAGGGTCAAAACCAGTAGTTTCTAAATCAATTGATACAAAAATATTTTTCATATTTATTAGAATATGTATAGAATATATAAGTAATCAATATTATTTGAGTTATAAATAGTTTATTTGGATATATATTTGAAGTCTGCTAGGTTAGTTTCAAGACGAAACATACAATTTAATGATATCTCTGAACCAGGACCATTAAGTAAAAACGAGGTATTAATAGAAATACAAGCTATGTCAATTTGTGGAAGTGACATTCTTCTTGAGTATGATGCGGAATTACCAGAAGAACATTACCCATTTATACACGGTGCACCAATGCATGAATGTGCAGGTGTAGTAATTGATAGTAAAAGTTCGAAATATAAAAATGGTGACAGAGTTATTGTATTTCCTGAGAATGTCAACGGAATGCAAGAGAGAATAATATCAACGCCTTCTATACTTATCAAATTACCTACTTGGGGATCACTTGACGATTGGGTAATGTGCCAGCCAATGGGTACTGCTTTATTCTCAACAAAAAAATGGGGTAATCCAATAAATAAAAATATTGCAATAATAGGTCAAGGCCCAATTGGTCTAACATTTACTCAAATTGCTGAAAAACAAGGAGCATTAAATGTTGTTGGAATTGATTTGATTAAATATAGATGTATTAAGAGTAAAGAATTTGGATCAACAGATTTTATACATTCAGAAAAAGAAAATATCTTAGAAAAATCACTAGAAATTACGAATGGCGAATTATTCGATACAGTTGTAGATGCTTCCGGTGATCCAACAGGACTAAATACTGCTATAAATATAGCAAAAAACGAAGGTCAAATTGTATCATTTAGCTTAGTGCATCCAGACAATGTAGAATTTAATCACAGACAATGGATGACAAAAAATTTACAATTAAATGCTACTGTAGTAGCTGCTACATCAAAACCAATACAGGAAATTAAAGAGGTTGTTAATTTAGCTAGTAGAGGATGGTTAGAACCCTCTAAACTCAGATCTCATAATATGAAATTTGATCAAATTAAGGAAGCTTTTGAAATATATAGGCAAAAAAAAGATAATGTAATAAAAATTGCAATAAGTTTTTAAATTAATGAACTAAGCGAGTTCTTATCTATCTAGTGGGTTTGCTATTCTCATTCGTCCTGCAGTTACTCCACCATCAACAAGCATTTGTGAGCCTGTCATATATGATGCATCATCCGATGATAAAAATAAAATTGCAGCAGCAATATCTGAAGGTTTACCCCAACGCTTTAATGGCACTTGAGAGACTCTATGTTCACTTTGAATTTCATCATTATATAAATAATCTGTGAATGGTGTATGAACCCAACCTGGCATAACAACATTAACTCTGATATTTTTATCAGCTAATTGCATTGCCGCGGATTTGGTAAAGTTTATCATTCCACCTCTAGAAAAACCATATGCGGAACCATATGCATTACTACCTTGAAGAGCGCCCATTGATGAAATATTTACAATAGAACCACCGCCAGATTTTTCTATTAGATTAGCAGAATTTCTTACACCTAGAAAAATCCCCAGTGTACTAATTTGCATGGTTTTTTCCCATAATTTAATATCAATATCCATAATGGATTTCGGATCAAGTATCCCAGCTATATTAACTAATATATCTAATCTAGAGTACTTATTATCAATATGAGATATTACCTTTTGCCAGTCTTCATTTTTTGTCACATCAAGATTCATATATGTAGCATCATGTCCGTGTGACCTTAATAAAGATTCAGATTCCTTTCCAAGTTCTTCTTGAACATCTGTGATAATCGCAGCACGACCACCTTCTTCAAAAAATCTCCAAACAGTTGCACCGCCAAAACCCATAATTTTATTTTTGTCACATGCCGCAGAACCTGTTAGTAAAATGACCTTATCTTTAAATCTCATCAAATAACCTCTAACGATATAAGTAAATTAGGAATTATGATAACAAAAATAATCAAACAAACAAGCACCTGTATTAGTATATGTTTGATATATTTTGGTAATAAAAATATTCCTAGAGCTGTAATAATACTAATAAACATCAAAACAATAAGGTAATACTCATTAAATTCCCAAAAATTTGATCTTCTGTCGAACACTAGTCTAGCAAATATTACAAAAATTAAAGTTAAACAATTAATTAATAAAAACCCTCCAATAATCAAGAAGGTTGTCAATCTTATAAACAATAAACTATTTTTTTTATAAAGGTCTTCTTTAAATACAAATAATAATGATATATGAGCAATAAATATCAATCCAAATAATGCACCTGAAATAAGAGTAACTATCAACAAGTAAGGAAAATCATTCATAAAATATTATTCTTCACAAAAAAAATATCAATATTGAACTTTTTTTGCATATTTTCTATATCAATTTTATTTTTGAAATCAAGTGCACATATAGTTGGACCTGCTCCTGATAAAAAATATTTATTAATATTTTGTTCTTTAAGGTAAGAAATTATATCTGAAAATTCTTTAGATTCATCACAGAGAATACTAAAAAAAGGATTATGAAAATTATCGATTTTTAATCTATTAATGTTTGTTAAATTATTTATAATATTTTCAGTAAAATTTCCGTCAGTATAGTGAATATTTGTGATTTTAGAATACATATATTTAGTTTTATTTTTAATTAAACTAAATATATTTTTTGGGTAAATTAACAATATCTCATCAAAATTACAATTACTAATAGGATATATTATTTCACCTCGACCTCCAACTACTGCCCCTCCACCTTTTATAAAAAATGGGACATCTGAGCCTAGTAAAGCTGCAATATTAATTAGTTGTGTTTCACTTAAATTGAGTTTCCACAACTTATTTAAGGATAATAATGTAGCGGCTGCATTGCTTGATCCACCAGCAAGTCCGGCAGATATTGGTATATTTTTTTCAATAACAACATCCACCCAATTCTTAATTGAAAACTCATTTTTAACGAGTAATATAGTTTTATATATTATATTTTCTTTTTGAATAATAGTTTTATCTGATGTTTCAATATTTAAGTTTTTAGAATTGTTTATGGATATTTCATCATGTAAGTTAATAGTATGCATAAATGATTTAATGTTGTGAAATTCATCATCAAGTTTACCGAGTATTTCCAAAGTAAAATTTATCTTAGCATAAGAATTAATATACAATTATTTTCTCCTAATTGAACCAGGTGTATTTTTCGGTGAATCAAAATTTTTCCAGCTTTCATATAATTTTTCCCACTCAAACATTGTTAATGTTGATGGTCTTCTAGTAGTTTCAATTTCAGCTTTTTCAATTATTTTTTTTGAATAATCTAATTGCAAAAATAATCCGTCTGATAATGAATTATGAATTTGTTTTCTAGGGCTTTTGAAACCAAAAGTAAGAAATTCAATAAAGTTATCAATTTCAATATTAGCTATTGTATTTTGTTCTAAAGGAAAAATTTCAATTACTGATGAAACTACCTTTGGAGGTGGATTAAAAGAATCAGGTCTTACATCAAACAGTTTTTTTGCCCTTGAAAACAAGTTAATATATGCTGATAAAAAAGTGAAATTTCCTTCTCTTGCACATATCTGTTCTGCAACTTCTTTTTGAATCATAAAAGTCATTTTTTTTGGTTTATTTTTGGACCTTAAAATATTTCTAATTATAGGATTGGATGCATAATAAGGAAGATTACCTATAACAGAATAACTTTTTTTATAATTAGTTACTTTTGAAAAATCAAAATTTCTTGCATCATCATGATATATTTCAACAAAAGTATTCACATAATGATTTTTTATTATATTATAATATTTTTCATCATATTCAATAAGAATTAACTTTTTTACTAATGAAAAAAGTTTATTGGTAAGTGCACCATTACCCGGGCCAATCTCAATCAAAATATCATCGAAATTTATATTAGCTGATTCAATAATTTTATTAATAATTACCTCATCAGTTAAGAAATGTTGACCAAATTTTTTTTTCATAATTCTAAAAGAGCCGTGCCCTCAAATTTGAGTAGAACTAATAACATAAAACTTAAATACAACTCAAGCCCAGATTACCTACAGCACCCAAATAAATCCGCTTACCGCTGCTACTTTCCAGTCCTGACGGAGTTCACGACAATTCGCCGCGTAGGGCTGGCCTATCAACATTATAATTTAAGTTTAGAGGTTACCAATACTTACCCTCAAATGAGGAATTCAATCTCGCTGTAGCGGATTGCGAGTACAAGGCACCGCTAACGCCCCATCTAGCACGACCTTATTAAATCCTATCATATATATAAATCAATGAAACTTATATTAGTGCTTAAACAAACTTGATAAAAACGTATACAATATAATTATGAAAAAAATAAACAAAGCTATAATTCCAGTTGCAGGTTTAGGAACTAGATTCCTACCAATTACTAAATCAGTACCAAAACCACTATTACCAGTCTTAAATAAACCTATTATAGAATATGCTATTAGAGAAGCAAGTGAACTTGGAATAAACGATATTGCATTAGTAATATCTCCTAATATGGCAGAAGTACCGGAATATTTTAATTTCCAGCATAAATATATTGATGAATTAAAAAAAAAGAATAATCAAGACAATATAAATTTACTAAAATCTATCTCTAATTTGGCAAAAGTTACTACATTAATCCAGGAAAGCCCTATTGGCCCTGGTGATGCAATTCTAAAGGCTAAAGAATTTTGTAACAATGAACCATTTTTGATAATTTTTCCTGATGATTTGATTTTCAATAATGAATCAGCCAGCTCACAAATCTTAAATGATTATTATAATTTTGGACACAGTGTTATAGCATTAACAAAAATTGAAAAATCTCAAATACCATTTAAGGGTATAGTCGAAATGGTTAATTGTAACAAATATAATAAAATTATTAACGTTATAGAAAAGCCTTCTTTACAAGAGGCTCCTAGTAACATTAGTATTTTGGGCAGGTATATTTTTAATCCTGAAATTTTTAATTTTTTAGAAAAATGTAAAAACGGTACTAATGGAGAATTTCAAATAACAGATGCAATTAAAATGTTAATTAATAATTCTGTAGTTATAGGCAATATAATCGATGGTTATCACGCCGACTGTGGAACCCCTGAAGGAATGTTGAAGGCAATTATAAAGTCAGCGAAATCAGATCCAAAATTAAGTAAAGTTCTTGATGAACTAATCTAATTTAAGTACAGCCATAAAAGCATCTTGAGGGATTTCTATAGATCCTATCATTTTCATTCTCTTTTTTTTACCTTTTTTTTGTTGTTCAAGTAATTTTCTTTTTCTAGTAACATCTCCACCATAACATTTAGCTAAAACGTTTTTTCTAAGTGCTTTGACATTAGTTCTTGCCAAAATTTTACCACCTATAGCTGCTTGTATAGGAATAGGAAACATTTGTCTAGGTATAAGTTCTTGCAATTTTTCTACAAGTGATTTACCTAATATCGAAGCTTTATCTTTATGAGCAATCATTGATAGTGCATCAACATTTTCATGATTTACTAAAACATCTACTTTTACTAGTTTGGAAGATCTGGGTTCAATAAGGTTATAATCCATAGATGCATATCCTTGTGTGCCTGATTTTAATTTATCGTGAAAATCAATTAAGATTTCTGAGAGTGGCATCTCATAATCTATAAGCACTCTCCCATCTTTGGTTTCAACGGATTTCGATTCTAGATATTCCATCCTTTTATATTCGCCTCTTTTATTTATTACTAAATCCATTATCACTCCAATGAACTTTGAAGGCGTAATTATATTTATACTAACCCAAGGTTCAAATATATCCGTGTATTCATTGCTAACTGGTAACTTAGAAGGATTATCAACTTTTACAATTGTATTATCATGTAACTTAATTTCATAACTTACACTTGGAGCAGTAGCAATCAGATTTAAGTTATATTCTCTCTCTAGTCTTTCTTGAATAATATCCATGTGAAGTAATCCTAAAAACCCACATCTAAAACCAAATCCCAAAGCAGCTGATGATTCTGGTTCAAAAAACAAGGCTGCATCATTTAAGCGTAATTTCTCTAAAGCTTCACGTAGTAATGGATAATCTTCTCCATCAGTTGGATAAATACCAGTAAAAACCATTGGATTTTGTGGTTCATAGCCAGGTAAGGGAATTTTGGATGAATTCTTAAGAGTTGTCATGGTATCACCAACAGTAACCGAACGAACATCTTTTAAACCTGTTGCTACATATCCAACTTCACCAGTGTATAACCCTTTTGTTTTTTCTAGAATTGGACTAAAGTAACCAGATTCAATAATTTCAGCAGATTGATTAGTACCCATAAACATTACTTTTTCACCTTCTTGCAACGAACCATGCATAGTTCTTACATAAGCAACGACACCTTTGTATGGGTCGTATTTAGAATCAAATATTAACGCTCTAAGTGGGTCATTCGTGATTCCTTTTGGAGCTGGTATTTTATAAATAATTTCTTCTAATAAGTCATGAACACCATCACCAGTCTTTGCTGATATATTAAGTATCTCATTTTCCTTAAATCCAAAGGTACTCATTAGTTCTTGCTTAACTCTTTCTGGTTCTGCTGCGGGTAAATCTAGTTTATTTATTACCGGTATAATTTCAAGGTCATTTTCCATTGCTAAATATACATTGGCTAATGTTTGAGCTTGAATACCTTGGGTAGCATCAACAAGTAAAATTGCACCCTCACAAGCAGCTAATGATCTTGAGACTTCATAGGAAAAATCTACATGCCCTGGAGTATCTATCAAATTTAATTGGTAATTTTCATCATCAGATTTATAAGAAAGTCTAATAGCTTGAGCTTTTATGGTAATACCTCTCTCTTGTTCAAGATCCATAGTATCTAGATGCTGAGCAGTCATATTTCTTTCGGATACTGCTCCTGTAATTTCTATCAATCTATCAGCTAAAGTTGACTTGCCATGATCTATGTGAGCTATTATGCAGAAATTTCTAAGATTTGTTTGTTCCAACATACTAATACCTAATAACTAATGATTTGGCAATAAGAGATAACTGTACATCCACTTTGTCCTTAAGAGTAAAAAATCCACTCTTTGGGGTTTCCATATTAAAATCTGACCAATAAAATTCGCTAACACCTGTAATCTCTAAAACTTCATCCGAATAAAAAGGATTAATATAAGAGAGTTGTGCGGTTATATCAAAATCTAGTACAGCATCGGCACCATTAACATTTACTATAGCTGATAGGGTTGTTTCGAAACTAGACCCCTCGAAGAAATCTTCTGGGATAGGGGGAAATTCATTTATCTTAATAAATGCATATTTTTGATCTGGAAAAAGTTTTTCTCTAACATACCTATCCCTTTTATCTTGATCACTCTTTAGTGTATGCAAATCAATAGATATATCAGATTTTGAATACTCTAAATCAATAGAACCTTTAACAATTTCGGTAGATAAAACAGCATCAATAGGTAAAGGCAATCTAGCAAGTTTTTCATTAACCGTAAATGTAACTAATGATGGTTGGTCGATTTCAAAATATGTTGACTTAAAGTGAATTTTTTCTAATAAAAAATCTGAGGTTTCTTTTTCTCCTTTCGAATAGTTTTTTTCATTATTTTTAGCTTGATCTTCTTTTGTGGGTATAACTGGTACTGCATCATCAATTATTTGGGAATTTATTTCAGGAACAATGACTTCATCATCTGTGCAGGACATAATCAAAATTGCAAATGATAAAACTAAAAAATAGTGAAGTTTCACTTAATCAACCCTTCTTGTGGCTTCCTCCATGGTGCACTTGTAGCCCATTGTTTAGGTCTTGGGACTCTGTCCATTGGAACATCAATAAATACTGGTTTATCTAATTTTATTGCATCAGGAATAATATTTTTGACATCCATTGGATTTTTAGCTCGAATCCCAACTGCACCAAAGGATTCAGATAACTTAACGAAATCAGGATTAACAAATTCTGTCTCATAAGCTCCTCCAAAATCATTGTCTAAGTCTCTTGCAACATTTCCATAACTTCCATCGTTATATATCAAAGTTACTAGATTAATACCATACTTTACTGCGGTTGAAATTTCAGAAGAATTATACATAAATCCACCATCTCCACAAACACAAATTACAGCCTTGTCAGGGTTGCCAATTTTTGCTCCTAATGCAGTTGGAAAAGAATAACCTAAATTCCCAGAGTAGCCTGAATCAATATATGATTTAGGATATTTAGTATTCCATCTAGATCTTGAATAGTATCCCATTTGAGTCATACCAAAAATAGTTATACCATCATTGGGTATTCCTTCTCTCAAAGCATTAAGAAAATCTTCTTGAGGATAATTTAATTCATCTTCACTTGATGACAACTTATTCTTAATTTCTAATATCTTTTTTTCTGGATTTTTCCAAGAAACATTACTTAAGTTCTCAATTTCTTTAAGTAGTAGCTTAAGTGTTTCTTGAGCATCTCCAACTAATCCATATGTATCTTTGTGAATATGTCCTATCATGTTTGGATCAATATCAATGTGAATTAGTTTAGCCTTGTCACCTGATTGGTCACGCATAGAAAATCTTGTACCAATACCTAGAATAACATCGGCATTATCCATATAATCTTTTAATAACCCTTTACCTGAAAGAGATGAACCCAAAGACATAGGATGATCATCAGATAACGTACCTTTACCTCCTGCTGAAGTAATAACAGGTATTTTTGTTAGGTTTACAAATTCTTCCAATTGAGATTCAGCATTAGATCTTGCTACACCTCCACCTGCATATATTACAGGCTTTTTAGCTCCTACTAAAATTTTTGCAGCTTTTTTTATACGATCAAGGTCTGGAGTAATTTTACTAATAACTTTGGGTTCCATTAAGTTTATATAATCTTTCTCAACCATAGCCTCTGGGGGTAATTCAAAATGAACTGGGGAAGGCCTTCCCGATTGTGCTTGAAAAAAAGCTTCATGGATATTTTCAGGTATATCTTTTGCGTTTAATACTAACTTTTGCCATTTAGTTATTGGTCTAGTTATTTCTTTTTGATCATTAACTTCATGTAAACCACCAAAATTTTTACCAATTGTTTTTCTTGGAATCTGACCAGCAATTAATATAACCGGTGAAGATCTAGAAAAAGCGGTTGATATTCCAGCTCCAGCATTATAAATACCAGGGCCCGGCACAACTAATGCTACCCCTGGTTTACCAGTAGTTCTTGCATAACCATCAGCCATATATGTAGTTGCTTGTTCGTGTCTTGTAACAACAAATTTGATAGATTTTTCCTTCCTCAAAGCATCAACTATTCCATACATTTGTACTCCAGGTAGACCAAATACAACTTCTACACCTTCTCTTACTAATGATTGAACTAATGCTTCACCGCCAGATATTTTTGTCATAAAAAAACCTTTCTTTTTTAATTTGGTGAAATAATATACTTAGCACCTTCACCTTTTTCTGCTTCAATAAACGCTTTTTTAATTTCGTTCAATGAAAACCTTTTTGCAACTAAATTTGGATTATATATCATTGTAATAGTATCTAAGGCTTCTTCAAAGGAGTTTCCAGCACCCATCGCTGCAGAAATTGATATTTCTTTATAATGAAGATCATAAAGATCAACAGGAAATATTGTTTCTTTAGGTGAAACACCTATCATAATAATTTGTCCTTTAGGCCTAACTAACTTCACTGACCCTGCCAATAAATCAGGTAATCCAACGGCTTCAATGCAAAGGTCTACACCTTTGTTATCTGTAAAATTAGATATAAATTTTTCAATATCGTCAGAGTAAGGATTAATAACATGCGATGCTCCCATTTCCATTCCTAAATTTCTTCTTGAATTTTTGGGTTCTGAAAGAATAATATTCTTCACACCTTTCAACTTCAACATAGCTACAGAAAACAAACCAAGCAATCCGCCACCAATTACTATAGCAGTATTTACATTTTTCAATCTTGCTAAATTTAAATTTGAAATCACACAGGCTAGAGGCTCAACAAGAGATGCCATTTCTAAATCAAAGTCGTTGCTTAAAAAATATGCTTGTCCATAATCAATTAATAAATATTGACAAAAAGCTCCATCTCTTCTTATAGAATTTTCACAATGCATAAAAGACCAATTTTTGCAAGATTCACATTCTTTGCATGAAGCATATATCGTACAAGTAACTTTTTTTCCTATAAAATCTTTAGATAATTTTGGCCCAACACTATGAATTGTTCCTGAAAATTCATGGCCTAGAACATTGGGTATTTCTTTTGGAAATAAATTTTGGGTTATATGAATATCAGTGCCACATATTCCTGCAGAGTGGATTTTTACAACAAGTTGATCGTTTAAAGGTTTAGGAATTTGAGATTCCTCTATAAAGAATTTTTTCCCGCCATACCACTTAGCAATTTTCATTTACATGAACCTAGTTTATTTACATTTATATTTTTATATTGTAAAAATAATATATATATTTGTAAATTGAGGTTAAAAATGATAATAAAAAATCTAAAGGTTGCAGTTATAGGGAACCACCCGGTAGTAAGAATAACTACTGACGAAGGAATTGATGGTATCGCTGCTGCAGAGTCAAGTAAACCTTACCTAAAGCCAATGATAGAATTTTATAAAGAATTCATAATTGGGAAAGACCCCACTGATGTCGAAAGAGTTATGCAGGGAATTAGAAGATTAGGTGCCTTTAAACCGTGGGGTGCTGCGGTAAGTGTCATAGAAATAGCTCTTTGGGATTTAGCTGGAAAAGCTGCAAATTTACCAATATACAAATTACTAGGTGGAAAAGTCAGAGATAAAGTACAAGTTTACAATGGTAATATTCGTTTTAAATTGTCTCATGAAGAATACCTTAATGCCTCAAAAGTAGGAGATGCACTATCACCAGAAGAATATGGCAAAATAATGAAAAAAATGGTTGATCTTCCTCACAATTTTTCAATCATTAAGCAAGGTATTGCTTTTCATGGTCCCCAAGCAGTTCAATTTCCCAATTTTTACTACGGAGAAAAAGTGAATATTGCAAGACACCCTAATTCTGGACTCATAACTCAAGAAGGATTTAATTACATGATGGATTGTATAGATGCAATGCTAGATGCCTGTGGAGATAAAGTTGGGCTAGCTTTAGATTGTGGCCCAGGATTTACAGTTCCAGATGCACAAAGATTAGCACAGGCTCTTGAGGGTAAAAATATAATGTGGCTAGAAGATATGATAACTGGTGATTATACACCTTATGTTTTAGCAGATCTTTACAAACAAGTAACTCCATTTACAACTACAAGAATTCATACAGGTGAGCAGATATATTTAAGACAAAACTTTGTTGAACTTATTGAAAAAAATGCTGTTAACGTATTGGGTCCAGATGTAGCAGATGTGGGCGGACTTGCTGAAATGAAATTTATTGCTGAGTATGCAGATTTACATGGAATATTATTCGCTCCACATGGAACGCTTGATGGAGTCTTAGGTATTGCAGCAAATGTTCATCTTGCAGCAACTTTACCAAAAAACTATATTGCCTTTGAGTTACCAAATGCTGAGCCTAAGTGGTGGAATGACATCTTAACCAATACCGATAAATTAGAAGTTAAAGATAGTCATATTGAAGTAAATGACTTACCTGGATTAGGGGTAACATTTATAGAAGAAGAAGCTAAGAAATATCTTATGGAAGAAGATAAGGATTTTTTTGAAAATTAGTTTTTCAATCTAGAGTTATTGATAATTGAATCAGTATTAACACAGTAAGGAGGGAAATCTCCTCGTAATCCTGAGATAATATTCTCAACACACATTAATGCCATTTTCATTCTAGTATCATGAGTTGCACTAGCTACGTGAGGCATAATTAAACAATTATCTAATGACAATAATTTATGATCCGATGGAATAGGTTCAGGAACAGTAACATCTAAAGCTGCCCCAGCAATTTCCCCACCAACTAAAGCTTCATATAAATCTTCCTGGTTTACTACAGGTCCTCTAGTAGTGTTTATTAAAATGGCTGAATTTTTCATAAGTTTAAATTGCTTCATTGATATCAAGTTCGTTGTTGATTCATTTAATGGATTGTGAAGTGAAACAAAATCTGAAACTGAAAGTAATTCATCTAATGAATCGATATATTTTGCACCAAACTCTTCGTCTCTTTTTGTTCTATTATGGTAGACAACGTTCATATTAAAACCATTTGCTCTTTTTGCCATTTCACTTCCAATTCTTCCCATGCCAACAATTCCTAAGGTTTTATGATGAATGTCTGATGCAAGATAACCTAAAGGGTCAAAATCACCCCATTCTCCGTTTTTAACAATATTAGGCAAATCATAAGTTCTTCTAGCAAATGTTGCCAATAACGCAAAAGCTTCATCAGCTGTACTTTCAGACAGTATACCAGGTGTATTACAAACGGCTATTCCAAGTTTAGATGCTGAAGATACATCAATATTGTCATAACCGACTCCAAATTCACTAATAACTTTTAGTTTTGGAGCCTTAGAAAGTAACTCATCATCAACTTCATTAGTAATATGTGCATACATTCCATCTATATCTTTGACTGCATCTAAAAGTTCGGAGCGGCTAGGTGATTCAGGTTTATCCCATACTAATACTTCTGCACCAAATTCCTCTAGAATTTTGATTGCTTCTGGAAATGTTCTTCTGGTAATTAATATTTTCATGAATTTTCTTTACTAATCATTAATGGTGCGGGAGGTGGGAGTCGAACCCACACGTCTTTTGGACACATGATCCTAAGTCAAGCGCGTCTGCCATTTCGCCACTCCCGCAAATATATTTACACTTGTTATTCTACAAAATAATTAACTATTTTTGTTCCCACCCATCACTAATATCAGACCAAATTCTGCAAAGTTCATCAATTACCTGATCAGAAATCTTAAGCTTTGATTCCATAATTTTAATATTATTTCTTAAGTGAAATATATTTTGAGTCCCTACTATAGCAGTCTGAACTTGTTCAAAGCTCAAAGTAAATTTTAGTGCTAAAAAAATATCATCTTCTGGATAATTTATTTTTGAAATTATTTTTTTCATTTTTCTTGATCTCTGAAAATATTCATCAGTATAATCTGGGATATGTGAATATATTATCGAGTTTTTATTTTTTCCCCAAACAGCATTAGCTATAGGTCTTTTTATTATTAAACCAATATTTCTTTTTTTTATCTCATGAAAAAAATTATTTTTTGCGTATTGATCGACAATATTAAAGCTAGTCTGTATCGTGTCGAATAAGCCACTAGTTATAGCCCAATAAGCATCCTGATTTCCACCACTGTATCCTATAAATCTAATTTTTCCTTCTGCTTTTGAATCTTGAAGTGCTCTTATTACATCGCCTTTTTCTAACGAAGCAACATCCGTACCGTGTAACTGCATAATATCTATATAATCTGTTTTTAATAATCTTAATGATTTATCAACAGATTGGATAATATTATCGTAGGTCCAATCTTTACCTAAAACCGAATGCCCGGTTTTAGAGGCTAAAATAAATTCTGACCTTCTGTGAGAAATAGACTCCCCAATTATCTGTTCGCTTATACCGTATGAAGCAGCAGTATCTATAAAATTAATACCATTATCAAGTGCATAACTAAAAATAGCAGAAATATTTTTTTTATCTTCAAGTGCTAAATTTAAACCAATTTCAGATGTCCCAAAGCCTAACCTAGAAACTCTTAAATCAGTTCTCCCCAATATATTTGACTGCATATAGTACCTTATTTATAAAAATTTTATACACACAGGAGAAGGTATATCCAAATTATATCCTGTGTCTGAAAGAGATCCATCATCATTAATTTTTAGTGTAGCGATATTACTAGTATCTTGATTGGCAACAAATACAAATTTACCATCAGGTGAAGGAGAAAAGTTTCTTGGAGTTTCTCCCATAGATGAATGGTGCCCAATACTAATTAGATTATTTGTAGATTCTTCAAATTTAAAAATTGCTATTGAATCATGACCTCGATTAGAACCATAAATATATTTTCCATCAATAGATGTATGAATATCTGCAGTCCATGATTTACCATTATAATTATCTGGTAAAGTATTAACTGCTTCAATCAAATTAAGCGAACCATCATTACCTAGATCATAATATGATATAGAACCTCCGAGTTCATTTATTACAAACACTTTCTTTTTGTTAGGATGAAACGCAAAATGTCTAGGTCCAGAACCTGGCATAACATTGGTTATTGAATTTTCATCTAGTGACAATGTATTTTTTTCATAATTTATTTCATACTTGAAAATTTTATCTAAGCCTAAATCACATACATAAGCGTATCTTCCTGATTGATCTATACTGACTGAATGAGCATGAGCAGATTCTTGGCGATTTTTATTTATGGAACTTCCCTCATGTTGTTTGAAATCTGATAATTCTGAAATTGAACCATCATCATTTATGGGAAATACACTAACACTCCCTCCAGCATAATTAGCTGTTATTAATACTGAATCGGTAGGATCAGAATTAATATGACAAGGACCTGTACCCTTTGTAGGCTGTTTATTTATAAATTTAAGGCCTCCATTTTTTTCATCAATTTCAAAAGATGTGACACTCCCTGTTCTTTCAGACGTTACTTCTGAAACTGAATACAAGTATTTTTTTGAAGAAGAAACATGTACAAATGAAGGATTTGTTACATCAACATCTTTTGTAGATGAGATAATAGAAATTTCTCCAGTATTTGAATCAATAGAAACAGTGTAAATACCTTCACTAAAAACATTACTGTTTTTACTGTTTCCTCCACCTAATCCACCTTGAGTGTAAGTTCCAATAAATCCTTTATAATTGCTCATGAGTCTCCTTTATTTTAAATTAGTAATTCTTCATCTATTTCTATACCAAGACCAGGCTTGGTCGGAAGGTGCATATAACCATCATTATCTATTGTAGGGTAATTTTTCATAATTGAAAATTTATGTGTATAAGAACCAATTGGTGGATCATGGAGCAACTCCATAAATGGTGCATTATTCCATGAAGCAACTAAATGCATATGAGCTATAACTCCTATACCACCACCTCCGTGATGAGGAACAATTTTTTTCCCATACATTTCAGCTAGTACAGCAATTTTTCTAAGTTGTGTTATTCCACCTAAAACCATACTTTCCGGTTGAAGAACCTGATATGAATTTTTTTCACAAAATAACAAGAAGTCATTCATTATAATATTATTTTCTCCTCCTGCAATCCGTATATTAACCTTTGAAGCAAGTTCTGATAATGCTTCAAAATCATATCTATATAAAGGTTCTTCTAGCCAATATACATCGAAGTTCTCTAATTCTTTAGCTGTTTCATAGGCTCGCTTAAAATCCCACTTTACACCTTTTTGATATCTTACATTTGATTGGGCTTGGTTAGCATCAACCATAATTGTCATATCTTCACCAACTGCTAAACGAACTTTTTCGACAGTCTTGAGATCTTCTTGAATTGACTCATGATGAAGTCTTAATTTTATAGCTTTCCAACCTTCTTCGTATAATTTTTTTGCCATTTCTGCTCTTTCATCAGGATTAGACAAAATTATCATACTTGCATAAGGAATAAGCTTATTTCTATTACCTCCCCAAATTTTGTATAAGGGCAAATTAGAAAGCTTCCCAAGAATATCCCACAATGCTATATCTACTCCTGCAATACCTTGATATGGAAGTGAATAACCTTGTAAAAGATTTGCAGAGTGTAATTCAATTTGAAGTGGGTCCTTACCTATTAAGTAGTCGCGAACAGAATCTAAAAAAATTGGGTTCAAAGAGGTGCCAATACCATAAACATCTGAATCTGTTTCTATTTTTATTATTGATCCTCCTCCTTTTTCAAATGAAGATAATTGCCCTGGACTCCAAGCAGGTTCAATTGCACCAATTTTTTCTGTAACACGAAGATTTAAAATCTTAACATCTGTTATTTTTACATTTATCATAAAAAATTACCTTAACACAAATTAAATATATAATTCATATCATAATATATAAAATGAAAAAATTTAACAAGAAAGAATAAAATGAATCCAGTAATAAAAAATAAAAACAATTATAAAAATCCTATATTATCTATCGAAGATAAAGTTGGTGATTATGTAATGCTTTATGTTGTTCATAAAAAAGGTGAAAGTAGCCCAGATCATACGCATCCTTGGGAGCATCAAGCGTATATCACAACAGGCGAGGGTGTATTAGTATGTAATGGAGAAGAATATCCCATAAAAGAAGGTGATTGCATCTTAGTACCAGCAAATCATAGACATCAATTTATTAACAGAGGCGAAAAAAATCTGGAAAGAGTAACAGTCAATCCGAGAAATTCAGTCGAAAATTAGTAGCTTTCTTTAGCCCCTTTTTCGGCAGATTTTTTCCATGCTTCTCCGAGTGAATCTACACTTACATTTTTATCACGAGCAGCATTTATAACTATTGATTCTTGTTCAGCTAATGAGATAGCTAAATCTGGAATTTTATGAACAACATCATGAGGAATCTTAATTGCACCATGAATATCTGCTGCAATAATATCACCAGGTTTTATGTATACTCCCCCAACGTCTACAGGAATATTGTAATCTATAGCGTGAACATAACCATGCGAGACTAAAACTTCTTTTGACCAAAAAGGAAATCCAAGTTCTTCTGCTTCTTTTAAATCTCTTACTCCACCATCTGTTACTGCTCCGACACAACCCAAACCTTTTGCTATATTTCCTTGAACTTCACCCCAATATGAGCCAATTGTAGCTGGATAATCAAGATCATGAAGAACCACCATTCTTGGCCCAGGAATAGATAAAATTGCTCTATAATAGTCTGTTCTTTCTAGAGCATCAGGAGATTTATGTCTTGCAGATATAACTCCAGTGACGGCGTTTCCGATATATGTTTTACTAATTTTGGTTTGAGATTTAATTTCAGGCCTCAAAAAACCTTCTGTTCTTGGGAGTATATCTAAAAGCTCAAGTGCGTTTGCTATGGTAGGAGTATCTATTGTTTCAAGTTTTTTTATTAGATTTTCTGTTAAATATGATTTTTTTTCTGACATAAAAATTCCTTTAATGATATAAATATCTAATTATATTAACATTAAATATAAAAAATATGTATTAAGATTATTGGAAAAATAATCTGGAGAAAATTTGATCTATGACTGGTAATGAATTAGTTGCAAAAATATTAAAAGAAGAAGGTGTTGAACAGATAACATGTTTCCCTAGTAATAACATTATAGAAGCTGTATCTAAAGAAGGAATACGCCCTTATATGTTTAGACATGAAAGAGGCGCAATAATGGCTGCTGATGGATATAGCAGAATAAAAAATAGAAAAAAATTTGGGGTAGCTGCAGTTCAATTTGCTGCAGGTGCTGAAAATTCTATCGGTGCTATATCTCAGGCATATGGGGATAATGTTCCTATATTAATTCTACCTGGAGGATACCCTTTAGAAAGAAGAAATGTAAGACCAAATTTCGTTGCAAGAGATTCATGGAAGACTGTTGTTAAGTCGGTTGAAACAATAGATACTCCATCACAAATAAAAGATGTAATGAGAAGAGCTTTTAATGCTTTAAAAAATGGAAATCCAGGACCAGTGGTAGTTGAAATGACACTAGATGTTTGCGAATTGGAAGTACCTACTGAACATTCAAATTATTCATCTCCACAAATTTCTTTATCTGCACCTTCTCTTGGGGATATTAAAGATACTGTAAAACAATTATTATCTGCTAAATATCCAATGATTTGGTCTGGTTCAGGTGTTCTATTTTCTGAAGCAACAAATGAACTTGCTGAATTAGCCAACCTACTAGACATACCTGTCTTTACAACAATGGAAGGAAAATCTTCCTTTGATGAAAGGCACTCTTTATCTTTAGGGGCAGGCAGTGGTGCTACTACAGGCCCGGCTTTTAAGTGGATTAATCAATCAGATGTAATTTTAGGTTTAGGTACTAGCCTGTCAATTAATAACTACACAAGAAGTATACCTGAAGGTAAAAAATGTATTATTCATAATACTATAAATCCAGAAGAGATAAATAAAGAAACACCTTCAGATATAGGACTTCTTGGTGATACAAAATTAACATTGCAAATGATTATTGAAGAGGTAAAGAGTTCAATTGGAGTAAGTGGTAGAAAAACCAATGTCAGAGATGAAATAGCCAAAGAAAAAAAAGAATGGTTAAAAGAATGGCAACCTATACTTGATTCAGACGAAAATCCTATGAATCCATACCGTATCATAAACGAAATCAACAAAAATATTGATCTTGAGAATAGTATAGTAACCCACGATGCTGGAGGGCCAAGAGATTGCATGGTTCCATTTTTCACAGCAACTAATCCTCATAGCTATATAGGCTGGGGTAAAACAACTCATCTTGGATTTGGAATCCCATTAATGATTGGAGCCAAGTTAGCCGAGCCTAATAAATTTTGTCTAAACTACATGGGTGATGGAGCTTGGGGAATGTCAGGGACAGATATCGAATCAGCAACAAGATTAGGTCTGCCAATAACTACTGTATTATTAAATAATGGTGGTATGGCTACATATCCTGGTGGATTCCCAACTGCTAGAGAACAATATGGTGTTTCAGAAATGATAGGTAATTACGCAAAAATAACAGAAGGAATGGGTGGATATGGAATTGAAGTTAATACACCAGAAGAAATAGCACCTGCAATAATAAAAGCGCAAGAAATCAATGCTAAAGGCCAATCAGTACTAATTGATATTAAGTCTAATTATTATCATAAGAAATCAAATTTTAGAAGTTAAATTAAATCTACTTAGTCTTAAGAATTCTAATTCCTTTGGGAATTTAGAATTGATTACCATTTCGGAAATTATTTCTCCAATTACGCTTGTAAACTTAAAACCATGACCTGAAAATCCACCAGCTAAAAAAACTTGAGGGAAATTAGGATGTCTATCTATGATAAAATTTTCATCTGGTGTATTTGTAAACATACAGGTTTGGTACTCCAAAAGTTTCCCGTTAGCTTCTGGAAAATACTTAATAATTGCGGATCTCAATGCATGCTCGTCATGATCAGATAAAGTTGTGTTTTGTCTATCAGGATCAGCTATCTCATTTAGATGATTATATTTACCGATTTTAAAACCTTGTATTTTATGAATAGGGAACCCGTAAAATCTTCCTTCGTCAACAGAGCATGAAAAAACTGGAAAATTTTTCTTAAATTTGATATCGTTACTGGTTTTGAACCAACCAAGTACTTGTCTTTCTGGAACAGCAATATCTAATAACTCAGGTATCAATTTATTTATCCATGAACCTGCTGTAATTACCAATGAATCTGATTTATAGTTAGATTTATTTGTTATGACTGAAACCTCACCATTATTAACTTCCCATCTAATAACTTTTTCATTTGAAGAAACCTTTGCATTGTTAACAACAGCTAATTTTGTATAATTTTCTATAGTTTTTTCTGACAATAAAAAACCACCATCTCTTTGGAATAAACCTTTATAATTTTTAGGAAAATTATAGGCAGGAAATCTCTTTGAAATTTCATCACTACTTAAAATTTCATGTGGAATTTCATGTTCTATACAGGAATTTAATGACCCGGAAAAAACCCAATGATCTTCTTTTGAAATATCCAGTGAACCAGTCTTAAAAAGTATTTTTTCATTACAGTTTTTTTCTAAATCCTGCCATAGTTCATAAGCTCTTCTGAGCATCGGAACATAAGCTGGATGCTCAGAGTAGGCTAATCTTATAATTCTATTTATGCCATGAGATGAACCAATATAATTAGGAATATTTGATTGTTCAATTCCTAGAACAGATTTATTATTTTTAGCTAGTTGATAAAGAGTAGAGCTACCCATAGCTCCTATACCTATAACAATTGTGTCAAACTTTTTTTCTCGATTTTTTATTACCATATAACGATGTTTTCAATAAGTTGATTTTATGATAAAACTAAATTTGTTATAAATCATTAATAAACTTGGAAGTAACATGGTGAAAAATGTCAAATAAGGAATTTTATTACCCAAATGATTCTTTTAGTCAAAGTGCATATATTAAAAACTTTGAAGAATACAAAAAAGAATACGAAAAATCAATAAAGGACCCGGAAAGCTTTTGGGAGGAAAAAGCTTCTGAGTACTTCTGGTTTAAAAAATGGAGTAAAGTAAGAAATTATAACTTTGATTTAAGAAATGGGCCTATAAATATTAAGTGGTTTGAAGGGGGAAAAACAAATATTTCATATAATTGTTTAGATAGACATCTAGAATCACTGGGTGAAAAAACAGCAATAATTTGGGAAGGAAATGAACCTGGAGAAGATAGAGTAATTTCATATAATGAACTTCATAAAGAAGTCTCGAAATTTTCAAATGTATTAAAGTCTAAAGGTGTAAAAAAAGGAGACAGAGTATCTATATATATGCCAATGATTCCTGAGTTAGCTGTTGCTATGCTAGCTTGCGCAAGAATTGGGGCTATACATTCAATAGTTTTTGGAGGTTTTTCTGCTGAGGCTTTAGCAGATAGAATTGCTGATTCGAGCTGTTCAATACTTATAACATGTAATGGAACATATCGTGGTGATAAGGCTATAGAAATGAAGTCTGTAGCAGATGAAGCAATAGATTTAGCAGAAAAAATGATGGACTCCAAAGTAAACACTTGCATTGTAGTAGAAAGGGTTAAGAATAACGAAATTAAATGTTCTATGAATTTAGATAGAGATTTTTGGTGGCATAATTTGATGAATAGTTCAAATGAAATATGTGATGCTGAGCCAATGGACTCTGAAGATCCTTTATTTATACTTTATACTTCTGGATCAACAGGTAAACCAAAAGGAGTCTTACATTCAACTGCTGGATATATGATTTATACTTCGCAAACTCACAAATATATATTTGATTACCAAGAAAATGATGTTTATTTCTGTACAGCTGATATCGGTTGGGTTACTGGTCACTCATATATAATATATGGGCCACTTGCGAATGGTGCCACTACATTAATGTTTGAAGGAATACCTACATACCCAAAGCCTGATAGATTTTGGCAAATAGTGGAAAAATGGAATGTTAACCAATTTTACACAGCACCAACTGCTATTAGAGCAATAGCTAGGCTTGGAGATGATTATCCAAACAAATATAAGATGAATTCTCTAAAATTATTGGGTTCTGTAGGAGAACCTATCAATCCTGAAGCCTGGCGCTGGTACTATAAAAACGTAGGTAAAGAACGGTGCCCTATTGTTGATACATGGTGGCAAACTGAAACGGGAGGTATTCTCATTACTCCAATACCGGGTGCTATTCCAACAAAACCTGGATCCGCAACATTACCATTTTTTGGAATTGAACCAGAAATTCTTGAATCAGAAACCGGCAAGCCAATGAATGGAAATGATGTTTCTGGAGTGCTAGCAATAAAAAAAACATGGCCAGGACAAATGAGAACTGTTTATGGTGATCATTCTAGATTTGAATCTACATATTTTGAAATGTATAAAGGTTACTACTTCACTGGAGATGGAGCTAATAGAGATAAAGATGGGTATTATTGGGTTACTGGAAGAGTAGACGATGTTATTAATGTTTCAGGACACAGAATGGGTACTGCTGAAGTTGAAAGCGCCTTGGTGTTACATGATTCAGTAGCAGAAGCTGCAGTCGTAGGATTCCCACACGATGTTAAGGGTCAAGGAATTTATGCTTACGTAACCCTAAATGTGGGTGAGGAATATACAAATGAACTTATGGAAGAACTAAAAAGACAGGTAAGAAATGTTATTGGCCCAATAGCTACACCTGATGTAATTCATTGGGCGCCATCGCTACCAAAAACAAGATCAGGTAAAATAATGAGAAGGATACTTAGAAAAATTGCCACTAACGAAATTGATACTATTGGTGACACTTCTACACTAGCGGAGCCTGAGGTTGTAGAGCAACTAATAAATAATAAAAATTCCTAATTAGTCTTTTTCAATTTTTTTTGCAACTTTATCTATTTGTTTTAATTCAAGATCGTTATCATTCTGATCAATAATATTGATTTCTTTAAATTTTTTTGCAGTTACAAATACTCTTGATTGAAATGAACTTACTGCTTTATTAAAAGCATCAACTGTTCTTCCAAGAGTAGTTTCTATGTTTCCAAAATGTTCAGTAAAAACACTTAATCTTTCATATAACTCTCTACCTAAATCTGAAATTTGTTTTGCATTTTCTGCCATTGATTCTTCACGCCAACCAACAGCAAAAGATTTTAATAATGCGAGTAGCGATAAAGGAGATGCTATTATGACATTTTTGTTACTAGCCCACTCAAGTAAAGATGAGTCATTATCTAGAACAGACATATATACAGATTCGATTGGTATAAACATAACTACTAATTCTGGAGAATCAGGGAATTGATCCCAATATTTTTTTGATGATAGTGAATTCACATGGTCTCTTGTATTTTTTATGTGTTGCAATATATAATTTTCTTTAATTTTTTGGTCTTCAGACTCGATAGATTTTATATAAGCATCCATTGGAGTTTTTGCATCAACAACTATATTTTTTCCACCTGCCATATTTACTACTAAATCAGGAATGATTCTTGAATCGTCATCTGAGAAAACTTTCTGTTCAACAAAATCACAAAATTTCATCATCCCAGCTATTTCCACAACTCTACGTAGTTGCATTTCACCCCATGCTCCTCTTAAGTTAGGAGCTCTAAGGGCCTTTGAAAGATCTGATGTTTCCTTAATCAATAGATTCATTTGTTGCTGAGTAGAAGTTTGAGAAATAATTCTGTCTTTATCAAAGTTCTCAATTCTGTTGTCTATAGCTTTAATTGTTTCTATAGCTGGATTAATTAACTTCTGTATTTCTACGTGACGTTTTTCAAGATCTGATTTTGCCTGATTTTGATAATTACTCATCTTTTCATTAGCTAAAGTTAGAAAAGACTCATTATTATTTTTCAAAGCATCAGATGCAATATTCGCAAATGTTTCCTTTAAATTTAGTGAATTATTATTTATTTGTTCTTTTTGTTCAAGAAGATTTTTAATTTCCGAATTCTTAACATCAATCTTTAACTTCCAAAAAACAGAACAAGCAATCACACCTATAGTAAATGCTAATACCCCTATAATTATTTGCTCCATAATAAACCCCCTAGCAAATCAATTGATCCATTGATTTGCTGCATTCTGATCATTATCTGTAATATTTAGATATTGGTTATTTTCAGGATCAACTTCATATTTTTTTACTTCATCAATATTTAGATCTAAACCCAAGCCTGGCAAATTGTTTGGCAATATAGCTCCATTTTCAATAGTAAACATTGGATTAATTATTTTTTCAAATGTCTTAAACCATGTATGTAGGCATTCTTGTCTATACAAATTTGGTGTTGTCATGCATACTTGAAATCCAGCTGCAATTGATACCGGGCCTAAAGCATCGTGCGGACTAATTCTTATGTAGTTTACTTCAGCCTGAGCTGCAATTCTTCTTAACTCAGATATACCGCCACACCACGCAACATCTGGCATAACATATTCGGCTAAACGATTTGCAAAAATTTCAGTATAATCCCATCTAGTGAAATGACGTTCTCCTATACAAATTGGGACATTGATATTTTCTTTTACTTGCCTTAGAGCATTATGATTTTCTACATGAATTGGTTCTTCCAACCATGTTAAGTTTATATCTTCTAACTGTTTTCCTGCAGCGATAGCAGATGCAACATCAAATCTCGCATGAGCATCAACCATCAGCTCATAATCATCACCTACAGCTTCTCTCAATGTTTGCATCCATTCAAGGGATAAACGAAGTAGTTTAGGTGTAAGTCTTTCGACCTCAGAGGGACCCGAGTAACCATTAATACTTGAGGGAAATGGATCAGTCTTGATAGCATCATATCCTGCGTTTTTTGTCTCTTTTGCAGCTTTAGCTAAAGATTCCAAACGCCCTTGATCAGAATTATAATCTTGATCATTATTATGCAAAGGAACTTCCCTAGCAGCACCACCTAAAAACTTTTTGTCTCTTTTGTCAGAATTAAAATCTTGAACATGAGTATACAAAGGAACTCTATCCCTAACAGCACCACCTAATAAATTATATATGGGAGTATTTAATACTTTTCCTTTGATATCCCATAAGGCAATATCAATAGCACTTATAAGGTGAGAAACATAACCTCGACCATTTAAATCATCATAAGAATGAAATATGGTTTGCCATATATTTTCAATATTACTTGCATCCATCCCAATAATCATAGATCTAAGTGACTTAATGCCATTAAAAAGATGTAAATTAACACTATAATCCGTGCACTCGCCAAATCCATAATAACCATCATCTGTTTCAACTTTTACAAAAAGCCATGGCAAACCGTCAATCGGCATTGTTACGATGGGGGTTATGTTTGAAATTTTCAATTTATTTTATCCTTATTCAAGTTTATAATATGAATATACAACAAATTTGTTCGAAAAAAAAATATCTATGTCCAAAAAACCTAAAAATTAGATTAAATTATGAGTAAAAATGAGATTGATTATAAACTATGTGCTAATTATCTATCGAAAAGAGATTCTAAGCTAGAACAACTAGTAAGAAAGCATGGTATTGTAAAACTACCTCCCAAAGAAGACCCATTCACAAAATTTATTAAAATTATTGTCAATCAACAACTATCCAATAAAGCTGCATCTACAATATTTAGTAGGCTACAAAGCAGAATATCTACATTTAATCCAACTAATATTAAAAAATTAGATAATAATATATTTCGTGAAGCTGGGATTTCTAAACAAAAAGCTTCATATATAAAAAATGTTGCTAAAATTTTTATAGATAATAAAGAGATAAAAAAAGATCTTGATAGTCTAGATGATCTTAAGTTAGAAAAATTCCTAACGTCAATCAAAGGGTTAGGTCAATGGTCTTCTAGTATGTACATGATGTTCAATATGCATCGTCTAGACATGTTTACATATGGAGATGTAGCTTTAAATAAATCAATTAAGCGAATATATAATATTGATGTAAAAAACAAATCAGATATACCTAAACTAAAAAAATTAGAAATATTATGGTCACCGTATAAGACAATTGCCTGCCTATATTTATGGAAATATATCGATTCAGATGAATCTTTTTTGTAAAAATTACATTATTTGGAAATTTTAGTCCTTTATTTCAGTCTAATTTATTTACATATTATTTATAATTGTGAACTATGAAAAAAATTAAATTTATGGATACCTCATTTCGAGACGGATTTCAATCTTGTTACGGAGCTAGAGTAAAAACTGAAGATTTTCTACCAGTCCTAACAGCTGCTGTAGATGCAGGAAATTATAACTTTGAAATTGGGGGTGGAGCAAGATTCCAAAGTTTATATTTTTATTGCCAAGAAGATGCTTTTGACATGATGGATAGTGCACGAAAAATTGTTGGTGATGAAATTAATCTACAAACTTTAGCTAGAGGTGTTAATGTTGTAGGTCTTGAATCTCAATCCAGAGATATTGTAAATTTGCATGCTAAGTTATTTAAAAAGCATGGAATTACAACTATTAGAAATTTTGATGCACTTATGGATATCAGAAATTTAGCTTATTCAGGAGAATGCATCACTAATGCAGGGTTAAACCACCAAATTGTTATAGCCTTAATGGGTCTTCCTCCAAGTTTAAATGAAAGTTATTATCATTCAGCTAAATTTTACACCGATAAAATCAAAGAAATAATAAAAGCAGATATTCCATTTGATAGTTTGGCATTTAAGGATGCCTCTGGTACCACTCCCCCATCTGTTGTTTATGAATCGATAAAGTCTGCTAGAAAATTGTTACCTAAAGATACAATGATTCAATTTCATACTCATGACACTGCGGGTATGGGTGTGTCCTGCAACATGGCAGCCATAGAAGCTGGAGCAGACATGATTGATTTAGCTATGTCACCAGTTAGTGGAGGAACTTCACAGGCTGATATACTAACAATGTGGCAAAGCCTAAGAGGAACTGAGTACACTCTTGATATTAATGAGGAAAAAATTTTAGAAGTTGAAAAATTTTTTGCTGAACAAATGGACAAATATTTTCTTCCTCCGGAGGCAATTACTGTTGATCCAATAATACCATTTTCCCCTATGCCTGGAGGAGCACTCACAGCTAATACACAAATGATGAGAGATAACAACTCATTTCATTTATTTACAAAGGTTATAGAAAACATGAGAGAAGTAGTTGCAAAAGGTGGATATGGAACATCCGTTACTCCAGTGTCTCAATTTTATTTCCAGCAAGCATTCTCTAATACTATTCAGGGTAACTGGGAAAAAATTTCAGATAACTATGGGAAAATGATTCTAGGGTATTTTGGTAAAACTCCAACTGAACCAGATCCAGAAATCATAAAAATAGCATCAGAACAATTAGGATTAGAACCCACACAAGAAGACCCACATGATTTGAATGATAGTAACCCTAATCTTGGAATTGAATATAATAAAAAAATTCTAGAGGATAATAATCTTGAAGTTACTGATGAAAATATATTTATTTCTGCTACATGTGGAGCAAAAGGAATTGATTACTTAAAAGGTAACGGTGAGTTTGGAATTAGATATAAAGATGATAATTCCTCCACTGAAGATATTTTGAACCATACTGTGACAATAAATGGAGAAAACTTTGAGCTCGAGGTCAGATCCACTGAGTAAAAATTTTAGGATATAAAATTATATATCATATATGAGCTAATAAATATCATTATTATATTTTCTAATAAAGTTACTTCGGAAATGTTCAAACTAATTGCCTCTCCCATGCAAGCACAACGAATATTTTTTTTATTAAATACAACTTTTGTGACACCATAGGTTTGAGAAAGCATAATTAACATAACAAAAATAGAAACAAATAAAGCTGTGTTTCCAGATAAATAATATAAACCTAAAAATAACTCTATAAAAGGATAAATTAATGAATATTTATATATTTTTTTTGAAATGATATCATATTTGGAAAAACTTGATGCAAAGCCTTTAACACTTAGTAGCTTAAGAAAAGAAAAAACAATAAAAAACATACCCATATAGTATGATAGAAATTTATTGAACAAATCATATCTGTCAGAATTAATTGATAAACAAATAGAAGAAGCAATCACAACAAGAAGAGCAATTATCAAAGGTTTTTTATCATTAAAATAATTGTATATCTTATTAAGAAGAGTTTTATCTTTTTTTTCTAAATTGAGTCTAATAAAATCAATATCAGGTGATTTTTTTTCGTTAATTTTATAATCACCCAGACCTCCAACTATATTATTTAATTTACTTAGTTCTATTTGTAAATTTGTATTAATTATCAATTCTTTAGTATTTAGTGATAAATCAACTGTTGCTTGTGGATAAGCATTTTTAATTGCTGATTTAATTGCATTGACACAACTATCACATGTCATACCAGAAACAAAAAAATTATAATTTTTCATTTTTTAGCTAGTTCTGATTGAACTTTTTCTGCGTGACCTTTGGCACGGACATTTGTCCATTTTTTTAATAATATTCCATTTTCATCAATTAGAAATGTTGATCTAATAATTCCATAAGAAATTTTTCCATACATATTTTTTTCTCCCCATACACCAAAATCTTTTATCATCTTTTTATCCGGGTCGCATAGTAATTTGAAAGGCAATGAATGATTTGATATAAATTTATTATGTGAATTTGAATCGTCTGGGCTGATTCCATATATTTCGCAATTCATTTTTGAAAATTCAGCATATATATCTCTGAACTCACAGGCCTCAACAGTACAGCCTGGCGTTTCATCTTTTGGATAAAAATAAAGAACAGCAGGTTTTCCTTTTAATGATTCAAGTGTGACTATTTTTTCATCTTGATCAAACAAACTAAAATCAGGAATTTTTTCGCCTTCTATAATATTCATAAATCACTCCAAGATATTTAAATAATAATTATATCATTTTTAAATATGATTGAAATTAGGCACAAACTGGATGTTTACCATCCCATCTATTAAATTTAGGTTGTTTACCTGTGGCTAAGGAATCCCTAGTATTTTTCCACATTTCAAACCAAATTTTAGGGTTGCGAAGTTCTGAACTAGGATTTGATTTGCTTCTTGCTACAAAGCCTGGGAAAGCGCTTCTACCTGTAGCTTGACCAGTTGGTTGATATCTTAAATCAAAACTCCAACGGATTCTATCACTAATATTTGGCAATGATGAATGAACTGTTTTTTTTGTAAGGAGTAAGGCATCACCTTTTTTTATCGGGACAGGAATAGCTTCATTTAAATTAAATAATTTTTCTGGAATTTGAGTGCCTGATTCTTGTGGGCAATGAGTTAATATATCACCTTTATGAGATTCAGGTACAACTTGCAAACAACCATTTTCAACACTTGCATCCATTAATGGGAACCATATAGTAAGAAGATTTGTATTATCAGCATCTTCATTTATTACTCCACTATCTTGGTGCCATGGTGTAGTTTTTATATCACCAATTAGATTTCCTTTTTCATCACGTGGACTTATTGATTCCGGAGTCTTAACGCGAACATGCTGAACAGGATTAGAATAAACTTCACTACCTACAATGGACTCAGCTACATCTAGTATCCCTTTTGAAGTTAGGGCGTTAAAAACTGCAGGACCAGCCCAAAAAGGTGTATCAGATTCTATACCATTTTGGGGAAGTGAAAAATCAAAAAATTGATTATAGGTTGCTTGTGACTCTAAATAAATTTTTGTAACCCTTTCACCAAATTCTAATTCAGAATAATTTGATGATATAGTACCTTTCAAATAAAGATAATCTGCTAAATCATCTAGTACTGTAGCGTACTCATCAATTATTGGATCTATAATATTTTCAGAATCAAAAATATTGTTAACTATTAAAAAACCTTCATGATGAAATTTTTCTATTTGATCAGTTGATAAATGCGTCACTTTAATTCTCCAACCTATTATTAAGAGATATATTACATCAATAAGTAAGTATTTTCAAATAGAATCATACTTAATGTAAAAAATATAATATACTAAGAAAATTAGTAAATTCTAAAATTGATAAAATAGGGTTATGTATGGAAAATATAAAAGATACGGCATTTAGTATAGACACATCAAGTATTAAATTCGGCTCTGGAGTAAGTGAAGAAGTTGGTTGGGAATTAAGTAGACTTGGCTGTAAAAATGTCATGATCGTAACAGATAATAATCTTACAGAGCATCAGAGTGTTCAAACTATTATCAAATCATTAGATAAAAATAAGATAAAATTTGTTTTATTTGACCAATGTAGTGTAGAGCCAACAGATACATCATTTAAAAATGCTATTAATTTTGCAATAGAAAACGATGTAGATGGATTTGTTGGAGTTGGAGGTGGCTCAAGTATGGATACAGCTAAAGCCGCAAATTTATACTCAACTTACCCAAATGATTTCATGGCATACGTAAATGCGCCAATTGGAAAAGGGACTCCTGTTCCAGGTCCACTAAAACCGCTTATAGCAATACCAACTACTACTGGTACAGGAAGTGAAACAACTGGAGGGGCAATATTCGATCTTGAAGAAATGAAGGCTAAAACAGGGATAATGCATCGTTACTTAAGACCGTCAATGGGTTTAGTAGATCCAGAAAACGTAAAAACTCTTCCATCAAACATAATTGCATGTAGCGGACTAGATGTTTTATGTCATGGATTAGAGTCATATACTGCTTTACCATTCAATAAAAGAATCAAAGGTAATAATCCTGGAGAAAGACCTTCATATCAAGGGTCTAATCCAATTAGTGATGTGTGGTCTTTAACTGCTGTAAAAATGGTAGCACAAAATATAGTTGAAGCTGTCAACAATCCTTATAACTTTACAGCAAGATCTCAAATGCTTCTCGCAGCAACATTTGCTGGTGTAGGCTTTGGAAATGCAGGGGTTCATTTATGTCATGGATTATCTTATGCAATCTCAGGAAATGTGAAAACTTTCTTTTTAGATGACTATCCGGAAAAATCACCCTTGATTCCACATGGGCTTTCTGTTGCAATCTGCGCACCTGCAATTTTTAACTTTACTGCAAAAAGTAATTTCAGAAGACATATTGAGATCACTGAAGCATTAGGATACGAAAATGTAAATGAAGAAAATGTCGATATGATTCTTCCTAAAGCAATAAAAACAATTATGTCTGACATTGGTATGCCAACAAAACTAAGCGATCTGGGGTATGTAGAAAAAGATATTGATAAATTAGTTGAAGGTACGATTCCACAACACAGAGTAACGAAGTTAAGTCCAATAGAAATTACTCCTAAAGATATAAGAACACTTTTACTTAAGAGTTTAGATAATTCATGGATTTAATAAATTATTATGAATAAATTTGAAAAAGAAGCGATAAATGTAGCACGCAAATGGAATGATGAAGGGTTTAATAAGAGGAACAAAATTATATGTGTAAAATATCTTCATTTTCCCCACATAAGACTATGGGATAATAAATTTTCTGTTTTTTCTGAAGATGAATTTTTAAGAGGATTTGATTCTCAAACTGAAAAACTAATGAATGAAGGTTGGGACCATACAGTAACATTAGATATAAAATCTATACAATCAAACAAAAATAAAGTTCATTTATTACTTACTCAATCAAGAAGAGGCAAAAATAACGAAGAATATCATAGATTTGAAACCCTCTGGATAATAACAAAAATCGAAGGAAAATGGGGCATACAATTTAGATCCTCGTTCCTCGATGCTTCATCACAAGTTTCAGATAGATTACTTTAGATTGTCATAAAAAATTTAGATACTTTTTATATAGATTAAATAAAAAAGGTTGAGTGTAGGAGTATTCATTACACTCAACCTAATTATCTCATTCAATTATTTCATTGATTCGGGAAAAAACTATGAAAATCTTATGAGAAAAAAATTTTAGTTTTAGCCATTAATAAGCTTTTCAGCTTCAGCTAAATCATTTGCACCTAAGATTCTGAAAACTTTAGATGTAGGATCTTCAGCTGCAACTCCTTTTACGGCTTTTCTTCCGTTTTTCATTGTAACTATTTCAGGATTAGCAATTTCAACTACTTTCTTTAATTTCACGCTATATGCTGTTAATTTCATAATATTTCTCCCTTATGATAAAGGCATTATGATACCTCATATCAATTATTTTATATTTGTATAATAATATAATATGGCAATTTGTCAAGTGGTTGAGTATGTAATGTATTGATACAATGTATCAAATATATTTTTATCCCAATATAAATATTAAATTATCAGATTTGGAAGAATTAGTGAATTTTCATTGTTTCTTCAAAAAAATTACAAATATTATATTAAATAATTATTCAAGTAATTTTTTTTTGATAAGGCCTATATAATGATTTATAGAAAGACTAACAAAATTATATAAATATTTTTGTTAAGTTATTCAAATATTTATATAATAATGTTTTTAGTGAAAAGGAATTATATTATGAGCAAAGTTGCATTTATCGGACTAGGAGTAATGGGCTACCCTATGGCTGGATTTATTTCAAATTCAGGTCATGAAGTCAGTGTTTTTAACAGAACTTCTTCAAAAGCTGAAAAATGGATAACAGAGTATAAAGGAACTATGGCAGAAACTCCAGCTGAAGCTTCAATAGAAGCAGATTTTATTTTTACTTGTGTTGGGAATGACAATGATCTAAGAGAAGTTACATTTGGAGAAAAAGGGGTTTTTAAGAATATTAAAGAAGGTGCTGTATACATCGATAATACTACTGCTTCAGCAACTATAGCAAGAGAAATATATACATATGCTAAAGAAAACGGTTTTGCATCACTAGATGCACCAGTATCCGGTGGGCAAGCTGGCGCTGAAAGCGGTTCTCTAACAGTAATGATTGGTGGCGACCAGGTAGCATATGATAAAGCTAAACCGGTGATTGATTGCTACAGTAAAAAAATGAAATTACTTGGCAGTGCAGGTTCTGGTCAATTAGCAAAAATGACTAATCAGATTTGTATTGCTGGATTGGTACAGGGACTATCTGAGGCTATAAATTTTGGCATGAACGCTGGCTTAGACATGCAGGATGTAGTAGAAGTTATTTCTCAGGGTGCTGCAGGGTCTTGGCAAATGGAAAACAGACATAAAACTATGATTGAAGATGAATTTAATTACGGTTTTGCAGTTGATTGGATGAGAAAAGATTTGAAAATCGCAATCGAAGAATCTGAAAGAAATAAATCAGAACTACCCATAACAAAAATTATTGACAAATATTATAGTGAGGTTCAAGAAATGGGAGGCGGAAGATGGGACACATCAAGCCTTATTAAGAGATTTAGAAAATAATTATGGATACTCCTAAAAACAAACCTAATATAATAATTATACTAGCTGATGACCTAGGATATTCAGATCTTGGATGTTATGGTTCAGAAATAAAGACCCCTAACATTGATAGTTTAGGTAATAATGGCATTAAATTTTCTCAGTTTTATAACCAAGCTAGATGCAGCCCCTCTAGAGCATCACTTATGACAGGATTAACAGGACATCAAGCAGGGATTGGTCAATTATCTGGTGATTTAGGGGCACCTGGATATAGAGGATTCTTAAATAACGAGTGCGTAACTGTTGCTGAAGTTCTTAAGCAGGAAAATTATGACACATACATTTCTGGCAAATGGCACCTAGGTGGTAGCTGGGATCCAAGAGAAAAAGAAAAGTGGTTGGCTGGAACAGAAAATCATCCTTTGCCTACTCAAAGAGGCTTCGATGAGTTTTACGGTATCATGGACGCTGCGTCAAATTTTTATAGACCAGAAAGTCTTATGGAAGGTGATAAGTTTATTGATATTGATGATCCTGATTATTATTTTACTGATGCAATGTCAGACAAAGCCTGCAGTATGATTAGTAAATCCATTAATAAAAGAAACCCTTTTTTCCTTTATCTTTCTTATACTGCTCCTCATTGGCCATTACATGCAAAACAAGAAGATATAGCAAAATACGAAGGAAAATATCTTAAGGGATGGGACTATTTTAGAACAGCTAGACATGAAGAAATGAAAGGCTTAGGAATAGTAGACTCAAAATGGGATATCTCCCCAAGAGATTCAGACGTTAAAAATTGGGAAGATAATAAATTTCATGACTGGGAAGATTCAAAAATGGCTGCTTATGCAGCTATGATCGATAGCATGGACCAAGGTATAGGCAGAGTCATAGATTGCTTGAAAAATAATGGCCAATTAGACAACACTTTAATTTTCTTTATGTCCGATAATGGTGGTTGCGCTGAACTTATGAGAGAGGATGGAGATTGGAGTAATACCTCACAGTGGGAAACAAATACTATAAATGGGGAATCTGTAAGAGTTGGGAATATCCCAAACCTAAGACCAGGACCAGGAACAACTTTTCAGAGTTATGAAATTCCTTGGACAAATGTTAGCAATAGTCCATTCAGACTTTTCAAGAGATGGATTCATGAAGGAGGAATTAGTGCTCCACTTATTGTTCATTGGCCTTCAGTTATAAAAGAATCAAGAATAGAATCAGAACAATTACATATTATGGATATTCCTGCTACTGCAATTCATGCAGCAAACGCTAAATACCCTGATGAATACAATGGTAATAAGATAAAACAAATAGAGGGAGAAAGTTTCTTAGATTTACTAGTTAGTAAATGGTCTAGAGAAAAACCTATGTACTGGGAACATGAAGGGAATCAAGGTATAAGAAAGGGAGAATGGAAACTAGTAAAAGAGTATGACAAAGACTGGGAATTATATAATTTATCAGAAGATAGAACAGAATTAAATGATTTATCCAGTAAAGAAAAAAAGAGGGTTGAAGAAATGGCTAATGAGTGGGAAGAATGGGCAAAAATTAGTAACGTTCTACAGTGGCCTGTAAATCCTAATGTTTTAGCAAAAAGGCTTGAAGGTGACCATGCACATATCCATCAACATAGAGGCCCCACTGCTGGTCAAATTGCAAAAGGTAAAGGAAAATTTCTTTAATGTGAATTTACTAAAGTCTTTATAACCTATGCTTAATTAATGAGAACAAAAAAGATAATTCCAATGTACCCAAAACTGCGCCCATAAAAGAAATCTAGGTCAAAAATGAGGAGATTTCTCTAAGTTCAGATTGAGATTGGTGAAGCGCCCGGGACTCGAACCCGGAACCTATTGATTAAGAG